>OLRB01000546.1_pt1 | contig 24303 bp, 26 predicted proteins | sample 1672751 | NCBI WGS metagenome assembly OLRB01 (sample SAMEA3136720, study PRJEB25190) | human gut metagenome | biome: human gut; feature: human-associated habitat; material: faeces | place: Austria | collected 2013
TACAAAGATAATTACAAACTATGAGCAAATTTATTTGCTCATGAATAATTCAGGTATATTATTAAATTTATTATTTAATATTTTTGTAAGATTCTTTTCTAAATCTCCATTAATACAATAATCAATAATTATCGCTGTCATCCCTGATAAAAGTATTGTAAAAAAATCATACAATCCAACTCTGCTTAATGCATTTTCCATTTCAAAACATCCTCTAAATAATATATACAAAACTATTTCCTTATTAATGTATTTCTATAATCTTTACATTAAATAATTATTTTTCTTTTATATTCTAATATTTTATCATATCTCAATTACTATAACAATGAAAAGGCCATTGCTAATCATATACTGTTCCACTAATTGGATGATGATTTACAATAACTTTTTTCTTTGGGTTCCGTGATACGTTTCTGATATACATGTACATTTTGGACACATGCAACTCTTGGATGTCGACTTCATTCGTATTAAAATTTTATTTTCTTGCTGCTTTATTTCGGTTATATCTAAATTTTCTTTTGGATAAAACTCATCTACGCATAACTTAGTGTTTGTGATCTCTCAAAATGTCCATGATATGATTTTACTTGTGTCCAAGGATTGATCATTTCATTGTCCATATAAGTCTTTGATTTTCTGGGGCTAAAAGCCCCAGAAATATTTTTACTTAATAATCAACTTTAATTCTTTCAATGCATAAGCTATCGCTGTGGCATTTTCATATCCGAACCGTTCATCACTCCCAAGAACGGATTCATGATTCCAAAATACATCATCCAGATAGGAAAGTTCACATCCTGTATGCCATCCGGGTATACATAAGAATGATCCGTTTTGATAGCTTCCAAAGATGATATGAAACTGCGATCCTTCCGCAGATATGACAGCTTCATATGGTTCCTGATCTGTGTTTATCGTTTTAATACTTCCAGCTTTTTCTGTGACGTCTGTATCTTCCGGGTCATCACCAAAAAATTTCACAACAGGATATTTATAAGAGAATATCATAACTGTTCACCACCATTCAGCATTTCATGATCACTGACATAAAGAACATCCTGATCATCTATGATCCTCAGCCCCTGCTGGTATCCATACATCAGTGCCTTTTCACAGATCCTGTTAACAAGTCTTGGGATTCCCGAGGATATCCGGAAGATCTCATCCATTGCTCTGCGACTGAACAGTTCACGTTCTCCAACACCTGCATATTTCAAATGAGATTTGATATATCTTTCAGTTTCAGTACGATCCAAATGTGGAAGAACACAGTTGATATCGATCCTCTGTCTTACCGCATCATATCTTTTTAATCGAAGTTTGTCTTCCCATAATTCTGTCTGTCCGACAAGGATCAGTGCCATCGGACTTACGGAGTCAAAACGATAGTTTAACAGAAACCGGAATTCTTCGATCGTTTCTTTTTCTAACAGATGTGCTTCATCCAGCACACATACCACGCGTTGTCCATGAACTCCCCGTATGATCTCGATTTCTTTCTGCAGCTGTCTTTTTGCATCCCCTCGGTAAAACCTTGCTTCCAGTCCCAGCTGGTCAAGCATTCCTTTATAAAACCATCTTGGTGTCAGTTTTGAATCAGACAGATATAAAAAGATATATTTTTCTTTCGGCAGACTTGATGCAAACTTACGGATCAAGGTTGATTTTCCACATCCGGCATCCGCTGTCACAACGGCAAACAGCTGACGGTCTGCAACATATGCAAGTCTTCCGAGTGCTTCTGTCATTGCTTTTGATTCATAAAGGGCTTCTGGTGGTACATTTCTGGAAAAAGGCTGGTGTTTCATACCATAGAATTCTCTATACATGATCAGACACCTCCTTTTTGTAACCGCCAAAAGAGATCGCATCTGCCCGGCGTTTTACGGATTCTGCATATCTTTTCTCCAGTGCATCCAGAAACCGGGATGTTTCTGGTATCGTTTCCTGCATATGATCTGGAAGGATCTGCGAAGCATTGCAATAATCCTGGATCTGAAGAGGCTCTGCCTGAAATGGTTCGATCCCTTCATGACTGACTGTTATGATCTGTGGCTCAGCTGGATCATAGGATATCTCAACATTTCTTCCGATCAGCTGGGTTTTCGTTTCATATTTACGTCCCTGGAAGCTGATGCAGCCACCTTTATCAACTTTACGGATCTCATGATGACGGAAGGCTTCCCCGACAACCGTTGTATCAAGAAATGTCAGCGGTCTTGTGTCACGATTGAATTCCTGTAATGGTGAGATGCCTTCTTTCGGAACAGTCGTTCCAATGCTTTCATAATACTCACGGATCCCTTCATGTGCCCGGTTATGATAGTATTCTTCCAGAAAGATCTCCCAGTAATGGTTCAGATCTTTGAGTGTCTGTATCTTCTTTGCTTTTGCTTCTGCAATGAAATCATCTGCCACCTGATGGAATTTTTCGATTTTTCCTTTGGATTTTCCACTTCGGACAGGTGCATGGGAAACTTTAATGGACAGCTTCGCCAGAGACCGTTTGATCTGTTTTGAATATTCTTATGCGGCAGAGCCGCCTGTCCAGTTTAGACTGAGCCATCTGTCCAGGCGGAGTGAGCCACTATAATATCTGCGAGTTTACTCGCGTAATGATTTATCTAGTCCGTAAACTTCGCGCATAGAAATATCATGTTCAATATCAATACCTCTGATATTGATCCGATAACTGTCATATGCAATACGATCTAATATAGCATCTGCCAATGGACTGTCTGAACCTCCAAGTTGATCATACCATTCTTCAAATTCATACTGAGAACAAAAGATGGTAGATGATTTTTTACGTCTTCTGTGTAAAAGTTCAAAAATATCTCTTTGTTCTGATTCAGTTGGCTTTAATAAAAGCCATTCATCTAAAATAAGAAGAACTGGATTTGCATATTTAGCCATGATCTTTTTGTAATTGCCATTGTCACGAGCCAGCTCAAGATCAATCAAAAGATCAGGTAACCGAACATACTTGGTATTAAAATATTGTTTACATGCTTCCATACCAAAGGCACATGCCATGTACGTTTTTCCGCAACCAGTTGCACCTGTGATAAAGATATTTCTATGTTCAGATATATATTCACATGTAGCAAGACGAGTGATCAATTCCTTGTTCAGTTTACGTCCGGATGTATAATCGACATCCATGATACTTGCATCTGGCTGATCAAACTCAGCTTTTTTGATCAGTCTCTTTAATCGATTACTTTTTCGGTTATTATATTCGATATCTACAATCATACCGAACCGGTCTTCAAAAGGAACTTCGTTAAATTCAGGATCATTCAACTGATTACGAAATGAATCTGCCATGCAGCTAAGTCGCATTTCAATTAATTTATCAATTGTGCTTTGATTTGTCATAGTTATTTACCTCCGATAATAATCAGCACCTCTTGTGATGCCGTGTGCTTTGTGTGTGGATTCTGTATGATCAGCTTCCGATTTCAGTTTTTTTGAACTGGTCACAAGAATGTTTTTAATGCTCTTATAACTCGGTGACGAAGTATAGGATAAGGCTTTTTTACAAGCAGTTTCCAATAAAGTATCAGAGTACTTTTCAGCAAGCTTCAGTAATCCCATACAACTTCGGTAGGTTTGCTGCTCCACACGTTTGGAGGTTAAGATTGCATTGACTGCATGATATGTATTTATTCCAATCTGTTCAGCCCATTTACGGAAACGATCACCATTCCATTCAAGATATTTCTGATGATCCTCTGGCATATGTGCTGTAACAGTACTGTATTGACCCGGACGTCCTTTTAGTCGACGATGAGAAGCAATACGATTGTGATTATAAAAGATCTCAACTGTATTATCTGTTATTTTTACATCAACTTTCTTTTTGATGTATTCATAAGGAACTGAATATAGCATTTTATCCACAGATATGTGATAATTGAACTGAACTGTGGCGGTTTTCCAGTCGCTTAGTTCAAAACGGGTAGCAGGTAATGGGGATAGCAAAGGCTTTTCATTTTCAAGGAATAGCTCCAACCGGCTACCTTCCTTTTTTTGAAAGAGTTTTTGGTTAAAAGTCAAAAGTTTTTTTCTGATAGCCCGATTTAATTCCGCAAGTGAAAAGAACTGTTCATTGCGAAGTGCTGCTGTGATCCACGTAGATATATTTCCAACGGTTCCCTCTGCATTCGGTTTATCTTTAGGACTTCTGACACGAGCAGGTATGATCGCAGTTCCGTAATGTTCAGCTAATTCCTGATAGATTTGATTGATCTGTTGATCTTTCCGTTTTCCGTTATGGATAACTGCTGTTTTACAATTATCTGGCACGAGGATCTTTGCAACACCGCCAAAATATTCATACATATGAATATGAGCCTTGATCCATGATCGTTGTTTCATATCCAAAAAAGCTTCAACGTAAGTATACTGACTGTATGTCATCACACCAACAAAGATATGTGCCTTGATGATCTCTCCTGTATCTGGATCGATGATCATTGCAGGATCACCAGCCCAGTCAACTTCGATCTGCTCTGCAGGTTTACGTTTGATATGCATGGTAGCACGATGTTTCTGCTCATCCTGTTGAATGTGATAACAGAATTGAGAATACATCAATGGTTCATCTCCATTTGCACGGCAATCTTCAATATATTCTGTCCAGAGAAGTTTTTTACTGACACCATTGCGGAGTAGTTCTTTTCGGATGTAATCATAATCAGGCATCCGACGGTTTGATCTGTTGTGTAGTTTTGGATATAACAACTGCTCTAATACTGCATCTGTCTGATCATCTGATAATGGCCAGGAAAGATTTAACTCCTTAGCACGTTTTAAAACTTTTGAAACAGTATTTCGAGAACATGGAACACTTAAAGCAATGTTCCGATTACTAAATCCCAGACTGGAAAGTCTGAGAATCTCACGATATTTGGTCATCGTTAGGACCTCCTTCATAATAGATTTACACCTAATAAAAGTGTATAAAACTATTATAAAGGAATCGGCTCAATGAATCCGGAACAGTGGCTCAGCCTAAAATGGAATGGAGGCTCAACCATGTCGGACAGATGGCTCAATCAGTCCAAGATTATTCATGTTTCGCAGTATACTGTGATCCATTGTCAAAATAACACTGATCAAAATGTCCAAACTTCAGGATCGCTTTCCGAAAGGTATCTTCCACGATTGATTCTTCCTGATTATCATAAAATCTTGAAAACAGGATCATTCTTGAATGATCATCAATGGCTGATGAAAGATACGTCTGGACCATGGCACCATTTTTACCGATTGGAAGACGTGGACCATATTTGATATCTCCCTGTATGAGCATCATCCGGTGTGGTTTACAAAAACGTCTGGACGAGCTTTTTCTTGCTTCCTGATAAACATTCATATGTGCAGCTCCAAATCCTGCCTGATACATATGTCTCTGAAGTGTTGGACGTTTCAAAACTCCGGGAGCAACTCTTTCCTCCATCTCCAGGATCTGAATGATCTGTTCGATGGATCTTTTCGGTACTTCCCGGCGGAGCTGGACTGCTTCCATCAAGATCTCTTCATAGTTATCCGGCATGAGATCTTTCCGATACCGGATCCTTTCTGCATTTTGGATTATCACACTGATGTCTTGGGATCATGATCCATTCATGGCTTCCATCTTCTGAACGTATGATCCGTTTACAATAATCACGAAACAGTAAAAGTCCTTTTTGACACACAGGACATAAAAATTCATTACTCTCAGATAAAAATATGTTGCCCTACACGGGTATAAACTGATACAATATACATGGTTGCAAAACCTTGGTTCCAGAGGACGATCTTGCAGGAAGGTCTCTGGAACCTTTCCTTTTTAGTTGATAAGGATAGTATACTAATCAAGGTAGGGATATTCAAGAACTATATGGACAGTAAAATGATCAATGCTTGAACGCAAGTAAAATCATATCATGGACATTTTGAGATATCACAAACATTCTACAATGAAAAAGCCACTGTAAATATTACAATGACTTTTCTGCTTATTTTTTTATGAAGGCTATAATTTAAATGAATATTTTGTTTAGAATTTTTGGAACAATTTGTCTTTATTTATACAATTTACTTTATAAACTGATTTCTTAATGTCCCAGGGACCTTCATATTTTCATTCTGCCATGTCAAATAATTCTTTTAACAAAATATCTCTATCAAAATAATGCAGATTTTTCTTTATTGACATTCCTAACTTAGATTGATAAGAAAGTTCTTTCAGTATTTCAACTGACAGGCCATTTAATTCCAGTATATTATCAATCATCTTCATATTCAGAATTTCTTAAATACCTATGATTATGAGCATAATCATAAAGAACTCTCATTAACTCTCCCATAATTTCTAAAACTTTTTGTTCCCATCTGTCAAACTCTTGTTCCTCTATTCCAGATTTAAAATTTCCATGTGCTATTGAATTTCTTCTATTAACTAAGCCATTGATATCATTTTTTACATCATTAAATATATCAACTGGCAATCCTATTTTATACAAATTTTTTTGCAATACAATATACCATAAATTTGATTCTGTATCTATTAAACTGTCTTGGATATGTAGTTTTTGATTCATAAAATTATCGAGTTCTTCCATAAAATCCACTCTACGAAATAATCTATGTAATTTGGCATCTTCTGGTAATTCTTTACGAAAAATATCACATTTTCGATCCAAATTTTCATACGCTAAAAATTCTTTATTCATTCCTGCAACCATCAAACCAAAATTTACATCTCTACGATCTAAATTTTGAGAATTAATATACTGTATATATGTCTGTAAACATATTTTTGTATATCCTTCAAAATGTGAATATAATATTAGAACTAAACTCTTTCTATATTTGCCTTTTTTATCTTCCGTTACATAATTTAGCTGATTCTTAAAAAAAGCAATTTCTTCTTGTCTCCATGCTAATTCTATTTCCATCTCAGCTCTAAATTCATCTGTCGTCAATAATACTGTTTACCCCTTCCATAAATAATTTTATTCTTGCCTTTACTCCACTGACACTTCCTGTTTTATATGATTTAAGTTCATTTCCTTCTTTAATATTATTTATACATTCTACAATTTCTTTTGTTTTATCTTTATTTTTTAAAATTTCTTCTATTAAAGAAGCAATAGATACTGTAATTCCATCAAAATAATAAAGCACAAATTCATTTTTTATATTTCCGCTTCTTGTTTTTCCTGAAAATGCATCTTTCTCCCAGTTATCTTTTATAAATTTAAAAGTTTGTTCAAAAATCTCCCTTTCTTTTTCGTAATCAAAACTGTTATCTCTATTTAAAGTAATTTTTTCTAAATACCTCGTTAAATATTCTGTTACTGGATATTTATAATTATACAGATCATTTTTCATTGCAAAGAATCGCAAAATAAGTTCCTGATCATATCTTAATTTTTTCTTTTCTTCAATTAATCTATCAATAACATATTTAAAATCAGAATTTTGACTACATTCTTCAAGAAACTCTATACCATCAGAACCTAATAATCTTATCGTACAATTTCTAATTTCTTGTGCTGATAAAAGTTCTCCTCCCGTATTTAATCGTTTAAACATATGATATTTTAATGAAGATTCACTTTCTTTTTTTATAACCTCCATCCTAACAAAACTTCGTTTTATTTTTATTTGCAACGCTTTGGGTAATTTATCAAATGTAATTCCATTTAAATCCTCTACTATATCACATCCTTGCAAAACCAAGAAATCATCTGCAGTTTTCCCTAAATGTTCTCCTCTAAAATGCAAATAACTAGAAATTCTTTGAAGACCATCAATCAATTCATATACTCCTTCTTCAGTTTCTATAACAAAAATAGGAGGTACTGGCATTTCTAATATAAGTGATTCTATAAATCTAGATTGCTTTTCTTCTTCCCATCTAAATAATCTCTGATAATCTGGTGAAATAGTTAATTCCTGATTTTGGTACATATCATATAATTCATTAAATGATACATCTAAACTTTTAGTTCTAATTTTAATAATTTGACTATCTACATTTTCTATTAAATTTTCTATTGACATTCAAAACTCCTTTATTATTTTTTAATATAACATCCTATTTTCAAACTTATTTGCTCCGTCTGAAGAACCCGACTTATCTATTTTGTATGTTTTTCAAAAGTTTAATCTTCTTTATACTAATTATTGATTTCTTAATATTTACAGGATCTAAGTCTTACTTTGATGTCTCTGGTACCTTTAGTCCTTTATAGTACTAGATTTCACTAGCATTTCCTCCGCATTTTGGACAACTCGGAATCATTCCTAAGCGAAGACCACCATTTCCATATCTGCGAAATCTATTTCCGCAAATATTACATCTAAAATCTCCATAATCATTTGACGAAACGCCTCTCCCCGAACCACAATTTGGACATGGTGGACAACCATACCCATTAAAAAGTCCATCTTTATCCAACTCCATTGACCATTTATATCCACATTCATTGCATATCAAATCTTCCATTAACTTAACCTTTCTATTTATAATATACACAAAATTAGTTTCTTACTCTTTCTATTAAATAATCAGCTTCTATTACTTTTATACATTTATATTTTATCATCTTCTAATTATTACGACAACTGATTTCTTAGGTTTTGCAAGGCCTCTCTGTATATTTTTATTAAAATTGCACAAGAAAGCTTGGATTTATCAGCTTTCCGGATACTCTTTAAATTAATTAGCTGATCAAAATACAGCCTTATGGATAGTGAATAAGGTATCTTTTTGTACCATTCATAGAAAAATTGGTATAAAAAGAAGACATCTTGATATTTTTATGGTTGCCTTCTTTGTTTACCCATTTTCTCTACAGCAACAAACCTCTCATGTCTGACAGGATCATCCATCTGCTATGATTGGAGTCCTAAACTCCTTCGTTCTGTCTATCCATAGCTGGGCTGCCACTTATGCTTAAGCACAGGATCTTTGTCCTATGGTCTGTATCTCCTGTGGCTAAACTGGCTATACTTTTTTCAACGATACAGTTACATCCCTGTCCACAGCACCAATCTCCTTGGCGGACGCTTTCCTGTTTTCAGGTTTATTTCTTTCTTGTTAGGCTGCCTGTGGCAGTTGGGTTGGACGATGAATATCCTCTATCATTTTTGATCCATTGTAGACAACACCCTTCGTCATGCTTGCAAAGAATACCCGGATCAGCTTACATCCAACGGCTATCATTGCCTGTCGGCCTTTTAGTGGATTCTTTATCCGTTTTCTGTAATAATCATAGATCGATCGGAATTCTTTATTGCTCTGTATCAATGGTAATACTACCTGATATATGATTTTCGCAGTTTCTTCCGACCCCGCTTGCTGATCGTTGTACGACCTTTGTGTTTTCCAGAGCTGTTCTCTACCAGTTCAAATCCAACATACTTCTGGATCTGTTTCGGGTTTTTAAAGCGACTGATATCCCCGACTTCTGATATGAAACCAGCTACAGTTACTAATCCGACACCATCAACTGACAGCATCTTTTCTGCATTTGGTATCTGCATGATCAGTTCTTCCATCACAGATGTAACCATTTCCAGTTGTTGCTTCTTTACCTTATAATCTTCCAGCAACATCTGAATCTCCATGACTGCACCCTGACCTCCTGATTTTCCAACACTATCATGCGCAGCATCTACCAGGGTCTTTGCCCTATTAAAACTGGCGCCTTTGCCACGCACTTTATGTTCTCTCCATATCTTTATAATGTTATCTACACCCAGTGCTGTCACCATAGTCGGTAATGGTACTTCCTCAAGGATCATCATTCCTGTTGTTGTATCAAATTTCTTGTATACGGTAAGATATTCTGGAAAATATATCTTCAGCCATCTCTGTATCCTGTTGGATGCTGCATTCAGCTCCTTCATGATGAGATCTCGGCTGGATGTCACTTCTCTGGTCTCTGCATAGATTCCTTCCGGCACATATGGAAAACTGTACCTTCTATCGATTACAAGCTTTGCAATCGTCTTTGGATCTTTCAGATCTGTTTTCTTTGGGCTGTTGTCATCCAGTTCCTTTGCTTTCTTAACAGATGCAGGATTCACGAATGCCAGTTTCATCCCATGATCTTTTACAAACTGATAAAAGGTATACCAGTAATGACCTGTAGGTTCACATCCTATCATTGCTTCATTTTTTCCATGCTTTATGCATATTTGTGTAACCCAGTCATAAAAGCTGTTGAACCCATTGATATCAGTTGAAAATCTGAATACTTTTCTTGTCAGCTCTCTTCCCCGGTAATCGAATGCTCTGACATAGTGTTCAGAACTTCCGATATCAACTCCGAGTGCTAAAGTTGATTCTGTGACTTGTTCAATCTTTTGATTCTGTGTATAATTCATTATAAGGACCTCCGATAATCAAGATGTTTTTCATCCGCCAAGATGATATCTTAATTATACTGTGAGGTTCTTCTTTCGTCTATTGACATTATTTATGAATTACAGGAATGCTTAAGTTTATTCCAAAACACCATCTTTAATGGTTATGAGATCTTAATTTTCTTCATTACGATGATGTAAAGCTTAAATCTAAAATTCTCCACATTTTTTACTTACTTCATTTTTATTACTTTTACAATTTCTTGCGCTACCTCAATTGTTGTTCGTCCTTCTTTTCTCAAACATTTAATATTGCTCAAAAATAACGGTAAACTCTTTATATTAACCGAATCTTCCAAAACAGTAATTATTTGAACATTATCTTCTATCAACCTTTTTACATATGCATTCATTTCAAATTTACACCAATTAGATAGCAAAAAATTTTCTGTCACCCAAAAAATAACCATATCTGACTCTTCTATTCCCTGCTGAACTTTTTCAGTAATTGATTCACCTACAGAAATACTGCGTTTACCAAACCAAACGGGTAATTCTTGTGCATTTAAATAGGGGATAATATTTTCTATATCTTCTTCGTCTTTTGATGAATAACTAATAAAAACCTGTTTTTCCTTTCCAAACGGTCTCACAAAATATCCTCGTTCTTCTAAACTTTCTATCTCTGGGATACCAAACATAGCATCAAATTGTAAATCTACTGTTTCTTCACTTAAAAATGTACATACATTATATCTCCTATTAGCTATCTCTTTAAATAAGAAATCAAATGTTATATCATTCCGTATGATTAATCCTGCTTTTTCAAATAAATGTATCATTTTTTCTATATGATTTTCTTTTGGCTTACCATAAATTACAACCACAAAAAATTCTAAACTATATGGATTATTATTTACAAAAATCTCCAACATATTTAATGATGAAGCATCTTGTTCCTGCAATAATTTTTTAAATATTGGTATCAAATGATTCCTTTTCCCATACTCTCCTTGCCAAACATATTCTCTTTCCACGTATTTAACTCCTCTCTTAATAAAGATAATCACACTTAAAGTAAATACAATTTTGATAAATATTATATTTTTCGAATAATTTATTCTTTTATAATCCCGATATATTCATTTATAAATTGCTTAATTTGATCTTCTATTTCTTGTGTTTCAATATCAACAACTTCAATTATTAAATATTCTTTTTTATTTGTATACGAAATTTTTTTATGAAAAATATTTCGCATATTAGTAATTCTTTCAAATAATAATTTTTTTGTTAGTCCCTCATGCTTATTAACCACATATCTAACGCTTCTAAAATAATTTCTTTTAGCATAATCAAACAAATTCTCTCCTTCTTTCAGTTCAGAAAGTTGGTTTAGTATACTTTTTAACATAATATTTACATTATTTTCGTTATCTTCCGGTGTATATTCTGCAGATGCAACATTAATATATTGAATTAACGACATCTCTTTTCCTTCTCTTGTTGAGTTAATTGCTGCCTCAATTTTTTCCTTCGCACTTATCACATTTTCATATAAACGATTGCTTTTATAATAAACCGTACTGATTCCTGCTATATCAAAAATCTTTTCTGTTTCATCATCTTGTACTAAAACCACTGGTTTATTATACGCTTGTCTAATACCAAGCTCATATAAAACATTGGGATTCCTATTACTCAAATCACACAACGCCATATCACACTCAATTATAGCTTTAAAAATCTTTTCAATTATTGAACTGCTAATCTTATTTTCATCTACACGATACGGTTCATACCCAGCTGCTTCAATTGCAGGTTTAAAAATTTGTTCATATACTTTATCAAAATGTCCTCGTTCATAATTACCCTGATCACTTATTGGCATCATAACAAAACATTTTCCATACATATATTCTTTTGTTTCACTCATATATTTATAATCCTTCCTAATACGAATTTATCTGTTACATGATTAATTGCATTTAATTCATACAGTCTATGGCCTAACTTTTGTTTTTCGAGATATTTCACTATTTCGCTTATTAAAGGCATCATCAATATATTTTTCTGGATTATTTTCGAAATCTTCCCATTTAACAAGCACACAATATCTTTCCTCTTCCGACCAACAGCATCCATTATCTTTAGGAATATAGAAATTATAATTAAATTCTTTTATAGTAGTATCATCATTAACACATACAATATTATGATTACTTCCACATATCAAACATTGCTCTTCACCTTTATATATTCTGTCATACATGTTAGGTAAAACAACACCTAATATTCCATTTTTTGTATTGTTCTCACCATTATATAAAGATGCTTGTAATTCTCTTTTAATATATGTTTGATCTTGTAAAAAAGAATTTTCTGCACTATATTCTCCAATCAAATAAATTGTTACTGTTGAATCTGCAAGGTAATCCTCTCTGATTTTCCGCATAATATAATCTTCATTATCCGAATTAATAGGTTCATTCAATGATTTATCTATCATCTCAATCCCCATATCTTCTTGAATCTTTTTCTTATAATCTATGTCTTGTGTTTTGAAAGATATAAAACATTTATGTGCCATATCAACTTTCCCCCTATAATTCAATTCCGAGTAGTTTCTTTATATCAATAATAGTAGTTTTGTATGTTTTTATTTCCCATTCGATATTAGTTTTTGACAAGAATTTTTCTTCATATTTTTGATAATTTTCTTTATCCATTAAGCAAAGATAACATGTCGCTAATGTTGCATACATCCAATAATTTTCTTCATTTTCTCTAATTTTTTCTTCTAATATTAACACAATTTCTTTGCATACCTTTTTGCTTTCATATTTTAAATATTGAATTTCCTCTTCTTCCAGATATGGCTTTTGTGTTTTAAGCAACAAACAATTTGAATAATTTTCACCATTATAATAATCATTTTTTATCATAAAACCTCTTTTATAATAGTTTATTGCTTCCTCTAAATAATCGTAATTGTTATTTAATTTAAATAAATTTTTATATATTGCTCCTGTAATCCCTATAGTTTCTAAATCCAAAGATTTTTTGGGATTTAAACTGTTTATAGTATTCAAAGCTTCCTCAAGAGCTATAGTTTCATTTGGATATTTGGACTTATATTGCACCAAAGCTAATTGCTGAACAACATAATCATTATTTGGCAATATTTTACGTAATTTTTTCCATTCAGTAATTGATTCTTTAAATTTACTTTCATTTTTTAAAATTTCTGCTTTATTTACAAGTTTTGATACTGTTTCTTCCTTTTCTTTGGCTATAGTAATCATTTCATCTAATTCTTCATCCCGTATTTTAGGTGGAATTACATTAGGTAGATATGTATATAATGGGCTATCAATGTTCTGATCTTCACTTGCTTTTATAAATGACTGTAATTTTGCTTTTATTTCCTTTGCTTCTTCATTATCTAAAAACTCACCAAAATCCTTATAAGTAAGAATTCTACAATGATTTAAGTCAAAAGGAATTTTTTCACTTTCTTGCATCATAATAATTGTTGAAAATGGTTTCAATGCATGCCGAACTCCTAGCTCATATATTGCATTTTCATTCATAGTTGTAATGTCAGCTATCACTAAATCCGCTTTCAATAATAATGAATACATACTAACATCAATTAAATCAGATCCAGAAATTTCATCAGCTCTAATTAATTCGTATTCTGTTAAACTATCAAACAAGTCTTTAATAATTTTCTTATATATAATATCTAAATCTACCTCTTTAGAATTTCGATAATCCATCTTTTTACCAAATCCCATTACAACAAAACAAATCTTTTTATCCACGAATAAATGCTCCTTCCTTAAAATATAAAATTGAATTCTTTATAATTAGAATAAAAGTAACAAAATTACTTTAACTAATTTTTAACACATCTAATTTCTCAAGAAATTAGTCACAAATATATTGCAATAGGAATTATCAATAGCGCTGGTCCTTCTACTGTTGTTTTTAAATTATCCATTTTTATCTCTTGATTACTATCAGTATTAAATCCTGACAACATTTCTTTGAGAAAATTCTCTTTGAAAATACTTAAACTTGTATTCCGAAGCAAATCAATTTTCTCGTTTGCATTACATACTTTAGCAACCTTTCCCAATACTTTAAACCTTACATCTACTATTTCACTAGTATTTCCATAAAAAAAATAATCCATATAAACTGGTAATACAGCTTTAAAATCTGCTTGATCTCCACATTATACACAAATCATATCAACCATTCCATTTGCTTTAAGCCTTTTCGTAAAGGCTTCCATTTGCATGATTGTTTTTTTATCTTCCAAATTTTTTTGTTTCGCCTTTTTTCCACTACCTTCATTTTGTATAACTGCTGCAAGTTCTAATACCTTAGTCATATTTTCCATCATTGTAATTAATGGATTTATTTTTAATATTCCAGATATTTCAACAAACTCTCCAGGTTGAATCTTTCCAAGTTTTTTATCAATACATTTTACAAGTTTTTCCTTAAATAATTGTGATTTAAGATTATTAAACAACGAAGACGGTGTATGAATTTTTTCTTGTTCTTTTTGTTTATTATTCTCTCTATTATGATTTATATCTGTCTTTCCTTTTAAATTTATTCCTAATAATGCAAAAATATTTTTATTTCCTAAATCTGTTTCTATTGTACCTCCCAGAGTTCCTTCTGTAGCAGAAGCTGTCTTTAACTTTGTTACTTGCGTAAATCCATCATTTATTGATGCTAATAAATCAAATACAATTTTTTGATTTAAATGATTAGGGTGTCAAAAGTCCCTTTTTAATATCTGATTTTGTTTGTACCTTGAAAATTTAACACGAACTGGTAAAGGATATGATTTTTTGATTTATGATTTCCTGATATCTGAAGCAATGATTCATTGGTTTTATGCTGTTTTCTCATTTGAAGCATACGAATCCAAGGTATTTATATAATCTAATAGCTTCTGAAAATCTAATGCCACTATTTTAAATCCAAAGAATAATCGGGTACGCTTTTGCCATGTACTGAACCACTATACAGGGATCTTATCCACATGATATCTTCGGCGGAGAAGCGATGGAATTGCTTCAACTCCATTTCTAAATTTTGCGTATTCAGAAAATTCTTCTGTTTGCATATACTGTAATTGTTTTGCACGACCAACGGATTTCCAAGATACCTCTTTTCGTACGCGTGTTTTTAGAAAACGTAGTTGACATCGTTTTCTGTAAGGACATTCTTCACAATTACTTCTCTGAAAATATGCAACGGAACGATCATTTCCAGGATCATAACTGCATTCTTCTGGGTTACAGTCATTTTTGCATTTGATGAGATATTTACCATCTTCTGTAAACACAAAATCAGCATATATTTCATCTGGTTTTCGTCCTGTGAAATTGGTTGTAACAAGTTTCAGATTGTGCTCAGATGCTAAACGTGAGTTTTTTTCTCCACTGTATGCTCCATCGGCAACAAGAAAGGAACCATCTGAAAAATCTTTTTTTCGTTTAAGATAATCTTTCATAAACTAATTGTCTGCATAAGTGTTTTGCTGGTAATCATAATCTATGATCAAACTGCCGTTTTCTCCAACAGATTCAACTATGTTTCCAACATAGCCGAGATGTTTGCCACCTGCCTTATATCTAAAAGTAGCTTCAGGATCAGAAGGATTAAGTAATACTTCCGAAGGATTTTCAACTTCTTCTTTTTGTCGAAGTCTTCTTGAACCATCATCATCAATGATCGTGCGTTCTTTTAGCAGGCGGATAAGAAGCTGATATTCACTTGTATCATCAAAATCACCTGTTGAATCGCAGATTTTTATTAAAATATCAGCATCTTTCATTACAACAATGGTTCTCTCAGTGGCATCCATATCCCGTTTGTGATATATGCATTTATTATAATCATCTTTTTCAATGTAATGATGTTGTTCATCTGGGATCTTGGTCCCACGCTCATTCATTATCTTACAAAGATTGGAAACACAGGTGTAAAACAATTCAAGTAATGAGGTTTCTGATATTTGCAGCAACCATTAGGCTGTCCATGCGTTGTTTATCAGGAGTGATGTTCATAAAATCAGATATTTCTTTTGCCATTTTTACGACGCATTCATGAATAAGATCAACATCATGTTCTGTTTCGTAAGACAGAACCCTTGCTCTAAATCGACTAAGGGTTCTGTCGCTGATTGGCTGCTCCTCAAAACTGGTTGTATGCAAAGCATACTGATAACGAATGTCAAATGCCATAGCTTCAACGATCTCATCATCAGTAACATTAAAAGCTTCTTTAAGAATCAACGCTCCAACAATCACATTGACAGGAGTATTAGGTCTGGATGCTTTTTTACTATAAAGAACAGAAAAAATGTTTTCATCAATAGCAGGAAAAACTTTGTCTGCAAAAGTTTTTGCCCATGATTTTTCTAACATTCGTTTTTCGCGTTCTGTAAGATTAAAAGTACTATCTAAAAGAGAAATTTGTTGATTATTATTTTTTACAAAAGACATATGGATCACCTCACAAAATCATATTTATATTTTACCAGAGAATCCAATATTTTTACATATCGTGTTAAGTTTTCAAGGTACAAATTTATATCAAAGATTATAAACCTTTTGACACCCTAATCTTTAAATATAATGGAATCTCTAAACTATGTTTATTCATTTTTTCCTCCATTCACACTTTTATTTTAATCATTCCAGTAATTTAGATATATAATTGGTGAATATCCTAAAATTCTTACTTCTTTTTTCCATTCATCTAATCTATTTTTTAATGTTATCATTTTCAAGATTGATAAATCTGGCTGCCCATTCCTTTCTGGTAAATGTATTTTTCTTTTTAAAATAATCCAAATCGCAACTTTATTTATTTCCGGCATATCTTTTAATTGGTTATGTTTATACATTTTCAGTGCACTAATTGATTGGTCTACAACATAACTTAATTTAGCTGAAGATTTTCCAATTTTTACGGCAAACATTGTTTTATCCTTATATAAATCCATCAATTCTATTTTTTCACCTTTTATTTGCTCCAACTCTCTATCATATATTGCAAAACCATACATATCTGCAATATAATGATTAAATGCATTTTCTGCATAATATTTCTTTTCTATTTCTTTTTTTATTTGAGTAGATGAAAGGCCATTATATTCTAAAAAATCTTTTTCAAGTTCATATTGTTTATTTTGATATTCTTTCAATTTTGCTTTTCCAAAATCATATTCCGGTTTATATATTACATCTAACTCTTCGATCGAATCTTTTAAATAATCTATATAATCATCATTATAATAATACCATTCTCCCTTTAACAACAAGCATTTTTTCTCATCATCTGTATAATCAATCAACCTTTTCATAGTATCAGTGCATACTGGATCTCCATCTTTATTACTTACAACTTTTATATCCAAAAAAGTACTTTTCAAATCTAATTCATTATCAGTTATAAACTGCAAAATATTCTCTTTCGTTAATTGTTGTATATCTCTGTTTTTTCTTCCATATTTCACCGTAAATGAAGTATCGTTGTGATTAAAAACTTCTGTAACACCTATAATATCCAACTCTGATATATTAATACAATCAATATTATCTTCTATTTTCTCACTTAATCGATTATCTAATTCTTCTATTTCCCTTTGATTATTGACTTTATAAAATAATGGGATCTTTTGTATCTCTTCTTGTCTTAAAATTTTCTCAACATATTGAATAAAATTTAATATTCCTCTAATATTATTTGTTGACACTCTAGTTTTTATGGAATGCCCTATCTCTATCATTTCTTCTCGTATTTTTCCGTTCTCATCTATGTCTATCTTTGCTTTTATTTTTGCATAAGCTTCACCACTGTCATAAAAAATATTATTATAATTTAAATACACGTTAACCGTTTTATTTCTTTTTGAATTAGGCGTTGTTAAAGTAGTTGTCTTTATTTGTTTAAAATTAATACGTCTTGCAAAGTCAAAAGCAAATTGGGTATCACAATATTTATCTACTGCAAAAAATGCCATTCCATAAGTTACTGCATAAGTAATTTCTTTTATTTCGATAACCAATACTGCTCTGACAGCAATTGAACCCTCTGGTATTTCATAATCATACTCATCTAGTACCCATTTCCATTCTGGTACTTTCCTACTTTGAGCTTTATTTGCATATGTCGTTACAACACATTCTTCTTTATTTTCGATTCCATAAGAATAACTTTGTTCTCCTAAAAATTCAAATTTCTTATAAAGATTATCTAAAAATTCATCCCTCTTTTTATTATCAATTCTATATAAATTTATTTGTCCCATATTCTACCCTCTAACTTAAAACATTTCTTACTTTATATGAAATTTTTAATAATATTTTGATTTTTGAAATTTATTCATCTATATTTAGTGCGAGAACACATATTCGCAACAATATATAGTATATTATCAAATTATTGTCATAATAGCAAGTTATAAATTATAGTAATTCATAATTATGACTTATTATATTTTAAATTTATTATCATATCATATTATTTTGTAATAATTTGTCGAAACACATAATAATTTCGAAATTTTTATCAAATTTTTTCATAAAAACAAAAATAGAGTTATTACAAATCGCGTCCTTTTGTAAATACTCTATTTTTTACTTTTTATGAAAAATATTCTTTATCCTTTTTAAACCATTTTTCATGCATCATAACAACTCCAGTCACTTAAGTTACCTTTATTAAAGTCCTCTTTTTTTATGAAATTTATCTATTTTTTAAATCGTATTCTTCAAAAGACTCGTTATTTTTTCTTAATTTGACACTGGCTTAACCACATTGATGCCAAGTACCTTGTTTTTTGTAAACAACTTATATCAATTTATCTTTCAGTAAATATCTATCCACTAGTTCATTAAAATCTGTAGGAAATGCTTTTTTTATTTGCTCCTTTAACAATCGCTCTCTTTCTTTAACAAACTGCAAGAAATCTGAAAATTCCAATGAAATATCCTGTGGAATGAAATGTTCTTGTTTATATAAATTTAGTTCAAAATCATTAGGATATTTTACATTAATCCATTCAGAAAATGGAGTATTAGACTTTTCATTATTGGCCACACTATCTAATACTTGTAAATTGGCAAGTCTATTCAACTGTACTTTATACTGTGCAATAAGATCTTCTGTGATAGATGGATACTGCTTCTTTATTGCCTTTTTACTAGATAAAATAGCTCTAGCCCAAATATGATCAATTTGATCGTTTGGTCTTGATGCAACATGTTCTAATTCATTAAATAATGGAATAAGTCTTGCATCTCCATATCTAATATCTAGAATTTCTTCAATCTGTTCTTCTTCAATTTTTAATGTTCTTTTTATTTGTGCTTGCATAAGATCTTCTAACGGAAAATGACTTTTAGAAGTCTTATCAATAATTCTTCTTATTGCAATCAAAGTATTTCCTGTACCATCGCTAAATACACCATTTATCATTGCCCTTAATAACCATTGGCGAATAAATATTCTATCGCAACATGCTCTTTTGGAAGCACTGCTTTTATGTGATAATGATATTTGATTTTTATAGAAATAATATGCCACTGGCAATATACTATTTCTACTTAATTTTTTTCCTATAAAACCTAGATATTCAATATAATCAACAGCTGTTTTCAACGCATCAATAATAGCATCCCAATGATCTTTAAAAACTTCGTTCATTCGAGAGGATGAATAATTATTCTTATGCTTCAACGACAAACTATCTGCACCAGTAAATAATAATCCAGCCGTTAGGAGCAATTCTTTATCAACCTTAAATCCTTCCTCTATTTTTATCGGTACATTATTTACTTCCTCAATCGCTTCTTGAATTCTAACATGAATATCAACATCTCCTTGTTCACCAGCTGCAACCGAAAGCATTAAATCTGACGAAGAAAGTTTCTGACCACCGCTATTAACACGAACAAAAATATCCACTACATCCGTTAATGATTTATTTTTTGCAGAATAAAAATTTACATTTTGGACTATTTTTAACCCTTTATACAATCTTGTAAGAGTTTTTCTCGCTTCTTTTCTCAAGTTTAATGGAAAAATAGAATTATCTTCAGGAATTTCATCTACAATATCTGCCATGTTTGCTACATCATCTTCTTCGAATACTTTTGACACTTTAATCCAATATTCAATCTTTCCATCCTCATCTTTTTCAAAACATTCTATTTTTTCTTTAGGTAAAAAAGCAAATTTATATTCGCCTTCTTCTCCTGGTGTAAAAAGAATATCTACACAAAGATATCTATCTACATAGCTTTCTGGTTTATCCCATGGTTTTCCTTTTATATGTGTACGATACTTTCCCTTTACACCTATATATAAAGATGTAATCCTTTGCTGCCCATCCAGCACTGCAGTATAATCCGAAAAAGATGCTGTCGCTCTTTTTCCTCTTTGCATTTTCCCTAATTCTTCGTCGTAATCCCGAATAAATTCATTAAAAACATATTTTTTAAAAATATTCTCATTAATCATCCAAAACAAAAAAGTACCTATCGGATAGTCTCTCATAATACTCTCAAAAAGACTACAAATTTTATCTTCTGACCATACAAAATTTCTTTGCATAGCTGGGAGTATGATTCTACCATCATCTATTTCTTTAATCAATTCATATATCGTTTTTGGTGTATATTCAGCCATTCCTATTCTCCTTAGTAATTCCTATTTTTTATTTTATTGACCGATCAGAATTTTACAGACTACAATTAATTTATATAGAAAAATCTTTTAACTGATTATATTTTATTTAGATATATTTATTTCTGGCATATATTATATTTAAAATGAATTCTCTTATAACAGCCAAATAAAAACATTGATTACCTATCTTTATCTGACTGCGAAAGAACACTGGCAGCTAAACTCTTAGTTACATCAGAATATTTATTACTATTCACTACTGTAGATGCTTTTGTTTCCATAATTTTACCAGTTATTTTTTGATTACTTCTCTGAGATAATACGCTTGCTGCTAATGATTTTTGGATTTTAGAACTATTATTTGATCTCATAATTTTTGATGCCTGTGTTGCTAATTTTTTACCACTAGATTTTTTGTTCATTATTATTGCCTCTCTTTCTTGATAAGAGAGAATGTGATCATCAAACATTCCCCACATGTTAATATTTAAGAATTATTTATTATTCTGTTCTTTGGATTTTTTATCCAAAAAACAAAATGCTTTCTTTCCAACTTGTTTAGCATATAAACGTTTGCCATTTTTCAGCGTAATATATGCTGTAAAAACCATTTTATCCTGATCACATTTTTTCATGCAATTTTCCCCCTTTTCCAAAGATTTTTCTCAAACGAATTCGAGAAAGTATGGAAATTGGCAGAAACAAATACTAAAATATAATTGATAGTTAGGTTTTAGTAGATGATCTTTTGTCTCTGCTATTTCCGCGAGAGTTCATTTGAGATTAGGCCCTCAAAATGAACTCTTTTTTTAGAATCAGAAAAATTGCAAGTCTTACACCATAGTGACTGCTTCATTCAAATCGAACAACATCAATTTCATTTCCGAAATCAATATACCATTTACTCGATATGATAGTTGACTTAAATCCCAATCACAGATTCTTGAAATCGTATTAATCAAATCTTTTGCATTCCATCGAACTGACAAAACACCATTCGATTTTTCCTTATAAAACTGTACTGATTTATCATCATGTTCATCGCATGTTTGAACTGCAATCTGTTTATCAGTTTCGTTTATTAAGAGTCTCACATATGCTGGGTATTTCATTTTCATAATTACAGATTTATTGAATGTAATACCATTATTTGTAATCGATACATAGGGTACACCTTCACTGAAATCAAATGTTTTAAAATTCGATAAATCAATCACTTTACTCGCCTCCTTTCTGTTTCTTATATAATCATATCATGTTTATTTATTTTATTCAAGCCTGTTAGTTTTACGTTTAGATTTCGTCTTTTATTCGTTTCTTATTCGTTACAGATTCGTATCCATCATCGTTTTTATGTTTCCTGATATTATTGCATTCTTCATTTGTAGCAACCCATACTTAAAAACATCATCATTAAAGTTATATAAATATTCCCAAAATTACTATTAAATAACAGTCGTCTTAATTTTTCTAACCACCTCAATATCCGCCGGCAACCATTCAACATCCATCAATTTGTCTTTTCCCAGCCATCGAGCTGCCTCATGCTCCTTCAAAACTAAATCTCCACGAATTACAGAGCACCAATAACACCCCATAGACAAATGAAAATCCGGATAATCATACTCAATCGTATCAATCAACTCTCCAACTTCAATCTCTGTATCCAATTCTTCCATAATTTCTCTCTTCAAAGCTTCCTGTGGAGTTTCTCCTTCTTCAATTTTTCCACCGGGAAATTCCCATCCACCTTTGAATTCTCCATATCCTCTCTGTGTCGCAAATATCTTATCTCTATCTCTTATAACTGCTGCCACTACCTTTATTGTCTTCATATCATTCTTCCTTTTCATTTTGTACTCGTAATCTAATCTACATTACTCTCTAAATACTGCAATAAATCATCTCGAACTGCATGTCTCATTTTTACTCTAAACTTCGCAATATCTCGTTCTTTTCCTTTATTATCTAATTTTTTTGCAGGCTTAACTTCTACAATATCGAACTGTCCCATATAATAAAATGTCGTTTCTGCATCGCTTTTCTTAACCATCAAATGTTTTCTATAAGCTTTCATCACATCTTGCGTATAAGAACTATCAATACCTCTTCCAATCTGAGTATCCCAACAGAATATTTGATTGTCTTCAAACACATCTGCATAATCAGGTTTTCCATCGATATATTCTTTACCATCGTCTTCTGTTTTTTCTTTATGATATGTAACAAAAATAAAAACATCATCATTAATCTTTTTCATTCCATACATCGTAGAAGATAAATCTTTGCCACAATCCATCAGAAAACTAACATCTCTTCTTGAATACTTCTCATATAAAACAAATGGGACATCTTGATTGTTGTTCTGAATATATTTATCTTTATATCGTTGTAAACCTACAGAAATAATATCTTTTAATTCCTTATGGAATTCCTTTTCATTTAATTTTTTTGCAAAACCTTCTGCGCGCTGTATACTTCTATTTTCACTAGGCTTTAAAATATCCATCTGTATATATTTTTGATATTCCGCATCGTTACTAACAAAATGACCTCCTAAAACATTAAGAGTACTCTGAATACCATCCATATTCAAAAGATATCCAAATTTTGTTGAAACATCTTCCTGAAACTTTTCTATAGAAATCTCATCATGGTGCAACATCAGTCTTAACAATTCTAATTCCTGTGGGCGTACTCCACTTAAAACCGTCTTTGATAAGTATTCCAATATCAACAATTCTTCATCTGAAACTTCTTCTATTTTTTGATCCTTCTCTAAAGATTTCAACATTGCATAATACGTCTTATATTCTCGAATAATAATCAAAGGGTCAATCTCTTCATTTTCATAAAAGTCAATTAATCTTGGAATTCTACCTAATCTATTCTTCAAAGAAATATAACTTTCCTTTATAAATGCCTTCATACCTTTCATCTTATCAACTGCATTAAATATTCGTTCTTTAGATATTTCATCAAAATGAATTGTAGATGCTCCCGGAATCAGACTATTTCCACTGACTACATATTTTCTTACATTATCCTTGTTATAACTACGATCCCCGGATAAAGCAATCGGTATCATAAAATTATTCTTATAATTTCCGATAAAATCAAGTATTACAACATACTCTTTGTCTTCTGCTTTTCGAAGTCCTCGTCCTAATTGTTGGATAAATACAATCGGTGACT
>OLRB01000554.1_pt1 | contig 23851 bp, 22 predicted proteins | sample 1672751 | NCBI WGS metagenome assembly OLRB01 (sample SAMEA3136720, study PRJEB25190) | human gut metagenome | biome: human gut; feature: human-associated habitat; material: faeces | place: Austria | collected 2013
GAATTGCATGCAGCAGGGGCTCTCAATGTTTTTATGTCCTGCTCATATCGTCTTGTGCCCAATTACGGGCCGTAACGTATACACCCTATCAAGCGTGCAATCGTCGCTCAGAGCGCGTTGCGTCGTTGTTCGGGAAATGAATAGTTCGTTGTTGGGTCGCATTCGCGGTAGCGAAGCTATGCCCCGGAACCAATCCAAGTGTGGGTGGTGTGCGGGGCGATCGCGCGCAATGCGCTGCAATGCGGTGGTGCTGTGTGAGACGATTTCGCTGCATTACGATGCAATGGCTTACTCAGAGACAAGGAAAGTGCCATGCGCATATATGCCATACAAGTCGCAAGCGGCCAAGAAGCCAAGGTTGAAGAGCTCATTCGGCGTTTCATTGACGAAAGCATGATTGGCGAGATATTCGTGCCGCGCTTTGAGTCGATGCGTCGCTGGAAGGGCGAATGGCATAAGCGCACGGAGCGTTTGACTCCCGGCTACCTGTACGTAGAGACGAGTGATGCTGAGAAGCTCGCGCTGCAGCTGCGCCGTGTTCCGGCCTTTACCAAGGTGCTTGGTAACAACGAAGTATTCATTCCCCTAAACGATGAAGAGGTGGCCTGGCTCAATGCCTTCACGGGCGGCGATCGCCGCGTGATCGAAATGAGCGAGGGCATTGTGGAAGGCAGCAAAGTGGTTGTGCTGCGCGGCCCGCTTAGGGGCCACGAAGCAGAAATCAAACGAATCGACAGGCATCGCAGGATGGCCGAACTTGAAGTGAGCATGCTTGGCAGGATGAAAACAATACGGCTCGGTCTGGAGATTATTTCCAAAAGCCCCGCGAAAGCATAGGGGCGGAAGGCTAATCCCCGGCGGCAATTGGACGACGAAAAGCTGGTAACAGAGCCCCGCACTGGGGAGGAAGCCTTGGCTAAGAGGGATTCATTTGGGAATGCAAGCAGTAGAAGCTACATATGGCGGCGTTGGTTCGGAGCAGCGCGTCTTTACACGAGAGGGAGAGGCGGTTGCCGCTCGTATGCAAGATAGCATTGATGGCATCAAGATTGAAGAACGTCAGGCTGCTGCTGAAATCGAGTCTGTTGGTAAGTACGAACCGAAGCTGACCGAAAACGGGATCCCCGACGATGTGCTTGCCAAACTTCTTCCTGGTGACGACGTATTGGAACTGACTGAGCCCAAAGTTGCAGGTGGGCTAGGTTATCGTTTTGTAAAGCGCGCGTTCGATGTCGCGAGCTGCGGATGTGCTTTGATTGTGCTCGCTATTCCCATGGCAATTATTGCTGCGAAAATCAAACTTGAGAGTTACGGCCCCGTCATCTACTCGCAGAGGCGTGTCGGAAAGGATGGTAAGATTTTCAACGTCTACAAATTCAGAAGCATGTATTCCGACGCCGAGGCTCGCGGTGCGCGGTGGGCTGCTGGGGATGATCCACGTGTCACTCCGTTCGGCAAGTTCATGCGAGAGAGGCGCATAGACGAGATTCCTCAGTTTTGGAACGTGCTTAAGGGCGACATGAGCTTAATCGGCCCCCGTCCGGAGCGCCCGGCATTCTGTGCAGAGTTCGAGAAGCGTATCCACGGCTGGCATTATCGCACCATGGTGGCCCCGGGCCTCTCCGGCTTGGCCCAGGTGACGGGTGGTTATGACTTGCTTCCAAAGGAGAAAGTGGTGCTTGATCTGAAGTATATCGAGCACCGATCGATTGCTATGGATCTGAAGATTATCCTGAAAACGCTCGGCGTTGTGAGCACGGGGGAGGGGGCTAGGTGATGAGACTCTTGTTTCTGACCGACAGCTTTCGCCCTAGTCGTTCTGCGTGTGCGAATCGCACTTGTGTACTGGTTGATGCCATGCGAAATGTTGGCATCAACGTACAGGTGCTCGCCTCCAGCGACAGCCTGCTCGGTGCGTCCGAGAGCTACAAGAAGCCCGATTATGTGACCTTTTTCGAGACCTTCCCGCTACAAGAGAAGACCCTCGTAAACCGTCTGAAGAACAACTTTGGAGGTCAACGCGCCTCTGTTAAGGCGGCCGAGGGCATGGGCGCCTTTGATGTAGTGGTGTGCACTACGCCGCCATTGCTCCTGACCACCTCCGCAATAAAGATTGCAAAGCGCAAGGGCGCCAAACTCGTTCTGGACGTGCGCGATGTGTGGCCTGATGTCGCCTATGAGATGGGTTCGTTCTCTCCGAGCAGCCCTTACGGCCGCTTTTTCTCACATATAGCCAAGCGTGGCTTCAAGGTCGCCGACATGGTATCCACTGTTTCCGCTGGCAAGGCGGAGAAGCTGAGGGAACGCGTCCCCGCTGGGACTCCAGTGGAGCTTGTGCCCAATGGCATTGATGAGGCTTTCGTTGAAAACGAAGAGGATCTTGCTGTCGTCGAGCGCTTCGACCTCGAGCATGGTCCCATTTGCTGCTATGTCGGCAACATCGGCCTGGCTCAAGGCCTCGGCACGTTGTTGGACATAGCATCTGTGCGCTCTGACGTTCGCTTCTTGCTCTTCGGGGCGGGTGCGGACAAGAAGGCGCTCGAGCAGCGTGCCAAGGTCGAGGGCCTGAGCAACGTCGAGTTCTGCGGCAGCGTCGATGCCCGCGGCGTCTACACGGTGTTGAGGTATTCAGCCCTTTCTTACGTGCCTCTGGTGAGCTCGCGTCTGAGAGACAGTATTCCCACCAAGCTTTACGAGTGCGTAGCGTGTGGGTGTCCCGTGCTGCTGGCAGCGCAGGGCGACTCCGTGGATTTGCTTGAGGAGACTGGCCTGGGCGCGCATGCCGCACCTGAGGATCATGAGGGGTTGCTGCGCGCGTTCGACGAGCTGGTGGCTCGCGGCTTCAGCGTCGAGGAAAGGGCAATTGCTGCACAGGGTATGTTAGCGGCGCATTCGCGGCAGAAAGTTGCTCGCGAATTCGCGGAGACTTTGCTGGGCATCTTCGGGCAGGGTAGGTAGACGTGAAGGCATCGGCATTGGACAAGGCGCTTCTCTACGCCCGCACCGTTGCGCGCATGAGGCCGTCCATGGTTGTCGCTAGGCTGCGTCGCGCCCAGAGTGTGCCCGAGGCGCCCGTGGGTGTCGGTGCGCGCCCCATGAATCTCTCCTTGGCCGCTCTTGACCACGACGAGGTGTATTGCTCACGCTTTGATGCTAACGCGCTTGCTGGTGGCGAGTTTCTGCTAATCAACAGTCGTCATAAGGTTGATTTGGGCACTTGGCAGGTGCCCGAGGCGAGCCATCTCTGGAACTTCAACCTCCACTATTTCGAATATTGCGTTCCCATTGCGGCGCGGTACGTGCGTACGGGTGATGCGACGGGCCCCGAATTGTTCAAGCAGCTCGTCTGTTCCTGGATTGGCGCGTGTGAATATCCTCGCGGCGACGCGTGGCACCCCTACACAATATCGTTGCGTCTCGTAAATTGGCTAATTTGTCTTGACTTGTTTGGCAAGGTCCTTACTGCTGACGACGACTTCATGGGCGCGTTTTCTGCTAGCATATACCGGCAATACCGTCATCTGCTCGCAAACCAGGAGAAGCACCTACTGGCGAACCATTACCTAGAGAATTTGAAGACGCTCGTTATTTGCGCACTTCTGTTTGGCGAGAACGATGTATTGGCGGACGTTGAGCGCGACTATCTGGCTCAGCTCGACGAGCAGGTTCTGCCTGACGGCGTTCATTACGAGCGCTCCATGATGTACCACAAGCTTATCTTGGAGGGTTTGCTGCGCGTGGAGCTCGCGTACCGCTCGGCAGGCAAAGCTGCGCCGGCAAAAGTCGCTTTCAAGGTCAGGCAAATGCTAGACGCCATGGCGTCTATCGAGCGTGGTATGGGCAAGACGCCTTTCTTTAATGACGCGGCCGACGGTGTGGCCAAGGAATGCGGGTCGCTCATTTGCGCGTGTCGTGACGTCTATGGCTACGAACCTGATGACACTAAGACGGCTTTTCTTGACTCCGGCTTCTACAAGCTCTACGACGGGAATGCTGCTCTCGTCTTCTTTGCAGGAGAGCCTGGCCCCCGGTATATGCTGGGTCACGCTCATTGTGACCTCTTGAGCTTCGAGCTCTCTGTCGGTGGAATACCTGCGATTGTAAACTCGGGGACCTTTGCTTACCAGAGCGAGTTGAGGTCCTATTTCCGCAGCACGGCGGCGCATAACACCGCTACCGTTGACGGCGAGGAACAGATGGAGTGCTGGGCCGAGCATCGCGTGGCGCGAGGCGTGAGCGACGTGCATGTCGAGGAGTTCAATGAGCATCGGGTTGTCGCGAGTTTCCGCAACTACAAGGGCCATCTGCATCGCCGCAGCATTGAGTTGCGCGATGGTGTGCTAAGAATCGAGGATGCCACTGACCGTGAGAGGGCAGAGGTTACGCAGCGTTATCACTTTGCAAAAGAGGAGGCTCCAGCCATCGCTCACGGGGTGGGCAACAAAATCGGATATAGCAAAGCACCTTCTTCGCCTGAATTCGGCAAATTGGCCGAGATTACTGTTGCCGAGGTTTTTGGTGCGAAAAGTGCGTGCTCGACTGTTTTCTTAAGCAGCTTCGACGGAGGTGATTGCTGATGATTGAAAAAATGCGATTGCCTCGTGGGGCAAAACCCTTGGCCTTTCTGGCCAGTGGCAAACTCGCCTTTTCTTTAGGCGAAAGAATCTGCGTGGCTGACGCTGATGGAAACTGGGACGTGAGGGCCACGCTCGAGAAGTCTTCCATGACGAGCCGTCTGTGCCGAGGTCGGCTTGCTGCTCGTGCGCTGCGTTGGGAGGCCCGTTGCGCCGTCGAGGTCGACGGTGGGCTACTTGTTTCCTGGCGTGGGGCTTTGCTTCGTTGCAACTTGCGCACAGGTGACGTGTCAAATGTCTTTACCGCGCGGGAGGGCTTCTCTACGCCCCTCACCATCCAGCGCACGGAGGGCGATGTTGAGGCGATTTGGGGAGATTACGGCCAGAACTCCGAAAAAAAGCCTGTCGGGATTTACGGCATCACAAGAGAGGGGGAACTTCGCTCTCTTTTCGAATTTCCTGCCGGTGTTGTGCGTCATGTCCATGGGTTCGCCCCCAGGCTCGCAGGTGGCTGGTACGTCTTTACGGGCGATATGGAGGAGACGGCCGGTATTTACATTGCGAGCGGCGATTTTTCCATTGTTGAGCCCCTTGCTGTCGGCGATCAGCGTTTCCGCGCAGTTCGCGGGTTCGACACCCCAGAAGGCTTAGTCTATGCCACCGATTCATCCATCATTAAGAACCATGTGTACTTGCTTCCGGATGATGATCCCTCCTCGCTTCGCGTCCTATCGGAGACTAATGGGCCCTGCATCTACGGAACGCCGTGCGCCGCCGGGTATCTGTTTTCAACGACCGTTGAGCCCGATGAGAGGGTGAGGGGCTTGTGCTCTTATTTCTCGACGGGCATCGGTCCTGGCGTGCAGACAAGGGAGACGCAGATTCTTTTGGTAAACAGGGCGGCCGAGGTGCGAGAGATTTTGAGGCTTGAAAAGGATATTTACCCGATGAAGCTCATGCAGTACGGCTCGATTCAGTTCCCCTCTGGGCAGGAGAGCAGAAGCGATGTTGCCTGTTTCTGCAGGTCACTTAAGGGCTTCGATGCCATACCTGTAGAGATGGAGGTGAAGTAACGATGGCAGACAGCTCGAAGGTCCCCGCCGTCGTATTTGGCCTCGGTCCCGCGGGCCTTGCTCTCGCTAGAATTCTCGCGCGTGCCGGGCGAGATGTCTACGCGGTATGCCGCCCCGATGACATCGGCAAGTACTCGAACTCTCTTAGGGGTTATACCGTTGCCAAAGCGTTCGGAGACATTCTCGGCTACTTAAGGACTCTTGATTCTCCCTCTGTGCAGGGTAGGCCCGAAGGTTGGATTGCGAGTGACCAGTATCTGACGATGATTCTCGAGCATCGCGCCGACTTCGAGAATGTCCTCTCCTTCGCTGAGCCAGGCCTTGATTTCCTTTCTGAGTTCAACGACAAGGAGCGTGCCTTTGCTAAGTGTCGAGAGGCTGGCGTTAACGTTCCGGAAAGAGCGACTCTCGGTGCCGTTATGGACAATCGCGTCGGAATCGGGTTCCCGCTCGTCGTGAAACCTCGCGAGAAGAGTCTCTTTGTCATCGATGACGGGGTAGGCAAAATCCGCATCGTTTCGGACCGCCCCGGACTCGAGTCTGTGGCGAAGAACGTCGAAGCCTGTGGCGCCGCACTGACCGCGTATGAGTGCGAGCCCTATATTGCCGGCAGTAATTGGAACGAGATTGGGTATGGCGGCTTCGCCTCGGATGGCGCAATGCTCGCCGACATCGCTGTTCGACAGTTCAAACAGTATCCTCAGGGCGTTGCATGCGCCGCCATTGAGGTGACTGATCCTGCGCTTGTTGGCCGCGTCCGGCTCGAGGCGGGCAAGCTTATCAAGGCGAACAACTACACCGGATTCATTCAATTCGATATGAAGGTCGACCAAGCATCGAATTCGCTTTATGTCTTGGATGTAAACCCGAGGCCGTGGGGGTCTGTGGGTGTCCTGCTGAGAAAGTACCCGGATATTGCGCGCTGTATATCCGATCGTAGTGCGACTGGGCCTTGTTCCAAACCTTTGTATTGGCATTCGCCGCTCAAGGAGATTCTGGCGCAGGGGAACGATTTGAACACGGTGGTCGATGCCTCCGCAAAGAGAGGTTTCGTTTGCGTCCTTGATCTTTGGGACTCGGTAGATCCTAAGCCTTTCCTCATGCAGCCTTTGATTGGGTTTGAGAAGGTTGCCTCAAAACTTAGGAGGGCTGCGAGATGAGCGATTCAACCAGGCGCGTTGCTGTTGTCGGCTATTTTGCCTCTGCGCGTTCCGCGGAGGGGGATAGTAAAGAATTCGGAGGGCAGACGGCAAAGTGCAGGATGCTGAGGGACTGGTTGCAGTCGCTCGACGCGATTGCGTACTCCGAAATCGACACGTATCGCTGGAAGGCAAACCCGCTGAGGCTTTTCTCCCGCACTATTCGAGAGGCCAAGCGTGCAGACGTCGTGCTCATGGCTCTAAGCGAAAACGGACTACGCATGATTATGCCAATACTCCTTCGGTTGAGGAGTTATTTCGGTTTCAGGCTTGGCTATGTGGTGATTGGAGGCTGGGTCGCAAAGCGCTGCGAGGAGGACTTTGCGTTTTTGAGGAAGCTCGGAGAACTGGATGCCATCTTTGCGGAGACGACGAGTATGGCTGACGATCTTAGGGCTCAGGGTCTTGAGAACGTTCATTACGTTCCCAACGCGAAGAAACTGGAGGTTTTGGCTGAGCCGGTCAAGATCGATGCCTCCTCTAGGCCCCTCCCCGTGTGCGTTTTCTCGAGAGTCTGTCGTGAGAAAGGAGTGACGACTGCTGTCGAGGCAGTTGCGCGAGTCAACTCCGAGCACGGTGCGACAGAATACTTTCTCGACATCTATGGCCCAGTCGCCGATGACTACCGCGAGGAGCTCGATTGCCTGCTCGAGTTGCACTCGGATAGTGTTGCCTACAAAGGCAGCGTGCCTGCCGGAGAGAGTGTCGGCGTACTGAGCAGATACCTCCTTCTCCTCTTCCCTACGAGATATTACGGGGAGGGATTCCCGGGAACCATCGTGGATGCTTTTTCGGCCGGGGTTCCTGTCGTTACTTCGGACTGGCGGAATGCCCGTAGCATCGTTGAGGACGGGGAGACGGGACTAATATACGGGTTTGACGACTCGGATGGAGCCTACGAAACCCTCGAAAAATGTCTCAACGAACCTAGTGAGGTTTGTCGTATGAGACGACGCTGTTTACAGGAATCAATCAAATACGCGCCGGACAGGGCAAATGAGCCCATTTGGGATTTTGTCACCAACGCTAGCAACATGCCACTTAGGCAGAACAAAGGATAAGGAGTTTAAGTAATGGTTAACGTTATCGGTCTCGGTTATATCGGACTGCCCACCGCGCTCATGATGGCCACGCACGGTGTGGAGGTCGTGGGCACCGACTACAACAAGGAGCTCGTGGCCACTCTGAATGCCGGGCATACCACTTTCAAGGAGGAGGGGCTTGACGAGCTGTTCGCCGACGCGTTGAAATCTGGCATCAAATTCACGACCGAGTATCAGGTGTGCGATACCTACATCGTGAGCGTTCCGACGCCCTACGACAAGCTGGACAAGAAGATCGACCCCTGCTATGTGATAGCCGCCTGCAAGACCGTCCTCGAGGTGGCTCCGAAGGGCGCCGTCCTGGTGATTGAGTCGACCATCTCGCCCAACACGGTTGATCGCTTCGTGCGCCCGCTGCTCGTCGAGGCCGAGCGCGAGGACGTCAAGCTCGTGCACGCCCCGGAGCGCATCATCCCCGGAAACATGGTCTACGAGCTGGTGCACAACAACCGTACGGTTGGTGCGGACGACCCCGAGGTGGGCGAGGCGGTTACAAAGATTTACGCGACCTTCTGCCAAGGCGAGATCAGCGTGACCGACATACGCACCGCCGAGATGACCAAGGTCGTTGAGAACACCTTCCGCGCGATCAACATCGCCTTCTCCAACGAGCTCGCCAAGATCTGCCGCATCGGCGGCATGGACGTGGCGGAGGTCATCCGCATCTCCAACAAGCACCCGCGCGTGAATATCCTGCAGCCTGGCCCGGGTGTGGGTGGTCACTGCATCCCGGTGGACCCGTGGTTCCTCGTCGGAGACTACCCCGAGACGGCCAACTTCATCCGCCTTGCCCTGCAGACTAACGCCGGCATGCCCGAGTACGTGTTGCACCGCGCCCACGAGGCCATGGCCGAGCACGGCATCACCGACGCCTCCAAAGTGGGCATCTACGGCCTGACCTACAAGGAGGACGTTGACGACGTGCGCGAGAGCCCGACGCTGCAGATGCTTGAGTCCATGGAGGAGCACCTGTGCGGTGGTGCCGTGAAGGTGTACGACCCGTGGGTTGAGCGCGACGAGGTTCCGGGCCAGGTGCACTCTATGGAAGAGTTCCTGGACGGCCTGGAGATGGTGATAGTGATGGTGGGCCATTCCCAGATTAAGGGCAAACCCGAAGCGTTCGGCGACCGCATTCTGATCGACCCGCGCAACGTGTGCGGCGACGGCGAGAACGTCTATAAGTTGTAGGGAGCGTCAGTGAAGGCATAACAAGTACCGTCGGGCTCATTAGCCTTGTAAAGTGCAGTAGCTCGCGCATTTGTATGAGCTGCGTTCTTTTGAGTGCGCAGCTCGTTTGCACGAAAGAGCGCTCGGGTAGGTTAAGACACCGTGCCCAGCTATAGGAATCTCGGCTGCATCTCCAATGAGCGCATTGTTGTCATCAATAACTATGCTATTGGTACGAACTTAGCCATTGCAAGAAAGCCGATTAATTGTTGCACTTCCACGTGCTAGGAATCGGTGTGAAATCGCGACAGAGATGAAATATCTGGCACTAGTCACAGTGGCCGATGGCTGCATAATCGGTGCAAACGCTGCCGGGGTCAAGGACAACCACCATGCGATCCATGATGATGTTCCCGTGCGTTGCAACGAGACGGGATGTGCGAACCTCAGAAGAACGAGCATGCAGAGGCGGGGTCGCGTTAAATGGTTTGGTGGCAGTTTCTCGCCGCTTTGGCAGGATGCGAGGTTTCAATTGCTGAATTATGGTAGGTGTTTGATTTGATTTGGATGTTGCAATCGACCAATTCAGAGGTAACTGATTATTATCTCCAAACTGTTGCTATCGCCTTAGAGAAGGTTGGTTTCGCTGCAACGATGGTGCCCGTCGAAGAGGTGAGGGCATGCGTCATGACGTATGCAAAGAGCGGAGACTGGTTCTTTACCGCAAGTTCTATGGAGGCCTGTCGAATCTATTCTCGAGGGGCAAGGAATATCATTCTCTGGTGCCAAGGCATCATCCCGGAGGAGAGCTTTCTTCGCCATAGAAGCAAGACTAGGGCGGCTCTTCTTTCATTGATTGAGAGGCGTGCGCTCAAGAATGCTGCCTTCTGCCTCTTCGTGTCCAATGATATGCGTCGGCACTATGAGAGAAAATACAAACTTGATTTCGATGGCCGTTGCTTCGTGATGCCTTGCTTCAATTCCACGCTTCAACCGGAGTCTATCCTTGCAGAGGGGAAGTATGATTCGCCGACTTTTGCTTATGTTGGCTCATTGGCGGCTTGGCAGTGCTTTGAGGCTACCGTTGACCTTTACAAGGAGTTGGAGAATCGACTCAGTGGGGCGCGTTTGAAGGTTTTGACCTTTGATCAGGACAGGGCACGTGATGTGCTTAAGGCAAAGGGCGTTGAATGCTATGAGGTGGATTGTGTGCCGCCGGAGAAGGTCGCCAAAGAGCTCTCCGGGGTGGCATATGGTTTTGTCATTAGGGAAGATGACCCCGTTAACAGGGTTGCTACTCCGACGAAGCTCTCATCCTATATGGCGGCAGGGGTCATTCCCGTGTTTAGTGATTGCATCGGCAGTTTTTCGGGTCTGGCGTGCGGACTGAAATACGCCATTCCCGTCGGTAGGCCCGTCGACGTGGACGCGGTTGCTCGGCGCTGCGCCGAGCCCGTTTGGCGGGAAGAGGTTCTCGAGGAATATCGTCGAGTTTTCGATACCTATTATTCGCGCGAGTACTACGTCGAGGGCCTTGCGCCGCTACTGGGTTCCGTCATACGTGAAGGAGGGCGCGCTTGATAGAAAAGCTGAACAACGAAGTCGGTTCTGATTGGAAGAGCGTCGTTGTGATGCTCTTCTTTGTCGTGCCGTTCTTCCGGCCGACGATCATAAACGATTGGGCCGCTGTGTCGGTTTTGAAAAGCGTGTTCGCGATTTGGCTCCTTGCGGCGTGTGCTGTTGCCGTTGCCCGATTTATTGTAAGGAACGGCAGGATTGGCCTTTTCTTGTTGGGGCTTGCCTCCATGCTTCTGGTGATGTATATATCGACGTTCGCCCATGGCGGGTCGAGCTACGATGCGATGACCAATACGGCGATGATTCTGAGCTCGGCACTGCTTGTGACGACGCTTGAGAAGCGCGAAGTGAGGCCGTTCCTTCTCGCGCTTGCGGGGCTCCTGCTCGTTCTCGTGGCCTCCGAGCTCGTCTTGCGCTTCGCCGTTCCGCAGGGGATTTACCGCATTGATGGGGGTGCCAGGTGGATTCTTGAGAACGGCAGCTTGCAAAGCCGTTGGTGCTTCGTTCTCGTCTTTGCCGCCGGAGCGCTTGATTATATGAAAAAGGGCAGGTATGGTCTCTTTTTCTACCTCTGCGCGGCAATATCGCTGCTCCTCGTGCTCCGACTTGCGAGCGCGACCTCTACCGTAGCGCTCGTCGCGGAGGTGGTCATTTTTATTTTCGCCGGCAACAAGCGGTTCCAGCGAGCGCTGACATGCCGCAGGGTCAACCTGGTGTTCATCGTTTTGGTGATAGCCATCGTCTTCTTACGGATTGCCGACTACCTCCCGTACGATTCCATCGCATCGTTCCTTGGCAAGGACTTGAGGTACATGAGTGGTGCAACATTCACGGGACGCACCTATATATGGGACTCTGTGATCTCGTCCATCGCCCAATCGCCCCTTTTCGGTTACGGCTATCAACAGTTCGTCGCGACTGACATTTACCAGTTCTATAGCCAGACGAATTACGGCAGCGCTCACGACCTGTGGCTGCAGATTGCATTCCAGGGCGGTTTCGTCGGACTCTTATGTTTTCTCCTCGCCTACTTCTCGCTTTGTCACAAAGCCGATGCCGCTGGTCTAGGATGCGCCAGGACTCTCTTCGTGGGCCTTCTGATTGCCTTTCTTTTGACATCTATCTTTGAGAATACTTTGAACAGCACGCTTATCCTCGCTCTTGCCATTCCGACTTCAGGTGTGATGCTTGAGGCGATGGAGGGGCGCGCTGTCCCGGTGGGGGGCGGCGCAGATGCCGAGGTTTAGCCTTGATGAGAATGGTAGTCTAGGGGGCAACATTGGGTTAGCTATTCTGGCGCAGGGGATTTCTTTTGTGTCCAGCGTCATGATGGCTATCGTGGTTCCCAAGGCTCTCGGTGTTGAGGACTATGCTTATTGGCAGCTCTTCACGCTTTATGTCGGCTATATCGGTCTTCTTTTGTTTGGCGTACACGATGGCATATTCCTCAGACTCGGCGGCGTCAGAGCGGGACAGGTGGACTGGTCGAGGGTCAAGGCGCAGTTTGCGCTCATTGCGGGTTTTCAAGTGGTTGTGCTTCTCGGCACAGGGACAGCTATCGTATTGGGCAGCGGAGCCACGACGCGCACCGTGGTGCTTCTTTTCGTTGTCGCTGACGGCCTGATTGTGAACCCAGCTGCGTTCCTCTTCTATGTTTTGCGCGCTGCTAACCTGCCTAACATTTTCTCCTTGGGGAGCATGCTCTCGGGCGGTGTCTGGGCAGTTCTTCTCGTGGTTCTGACTATTGCACGGCCTGAGGGCTTTTTTCTTTATGCTTTGGGTTATCTATTTACCCAAGCGCTTTCGACGTCGTATTGCTTCCTTCATTTTCGTGAGGTTTTCAGATGCAAGGCCGGTTCCTTGCGCGATGCTCTTCTTGACTGCAAGGATGATTGCCTTGCGGGTCTCAAAGTCACCGTTGCCTATTATGCGGGCACGTTGGTGGTTGGCTCCTGTAGGATGCTTGTAGACTTCAAGTGGGGGATTGAAGCGTTCGGGTTGTTTTCCTTTTCGGTCTCGCTTGTGAACTTCCTGCTGACGTTCATGGCGCAGGTTTCTATGGTGATATTCCCCGTCATCAGGAGAATGGGCAAGCAGTCGCAGGGTAAGGCATATCTGCTTATGCGCGGCGCGCTTGTGTCGATGCTGCCGCTCGTCTATGTCCTGTATTTTCCTGCATGTGCCGTATTGGAATGGTGGCTACCGCAATACGCTGACAGCTTGCGATACCTTGCGATTATGCTGCCTGTCTGTTTCTTCGATTGCAAGATGCAGCTTCTTGTCAACACTTACCTGAAGTCCATGCGCAAAGAAGCCGCGTTGATGTGGATCAATGTTGCCTCCCTTGCGGGCGCGGTGTTCCTGATGGCGCTTGTGGCGTTTGCAACATCGAGTATAACTGCCACTACGGTCGCGATGGTCGTCGCCATTGCAACCCGCAGCGTCTTTGCGGAGGCATACCTTGGACGATTCATGGACGTTGGGTCGCCGAGAGTGATTGCCAGCGAGGTAGTACTCGCGGCGCTCTTCGTTGTTTTTGCCTACGGGTTTTCCAGCTTGCCGCTGACGATTGTGGCTGCGGCGGCTTTCTATTTCGCGAATCATAGTTCTGTAAAAGAGTTTGTCGTTCTTGTTTGGGGTTATGCGAAAAGGCTGTTCCGCTAATCAAATGGTTGTGCCTTTGTTCGGTGTGCCATATCGCAGAAGTCTATGAAATTTGGGAGGATGAAGGATGTCTAAGACAAAAGTAATGCTCGTTTTCGGGACGCGCCCGGAGGCCATCAAGATGTGCCCGCTCGTGAACGAGCTGAAAAGCCGTTCCGACGAGTTCCAGACTGTGGTAACCGTCACGGGCCAGCATCGTGAAATGCTCGATCAGGTGTTGCGTGTGTTCGATGTCAAGCCCGATCACGACTTGGCAATCATGAAACCGGGTCAAACGCTTTTCGACGTGACGTGCGATGTGCTTCTGAAGTTGAAGAAGGTGCTAGAGTACGAGGAACCCGATGTGGTGCTCGTGCACGGCGATACCACCACGAGTTTCGCAGCGGCCCTTGCCTGTTTCTACCTGCAGATTCCCGTGGGACACGTTGAGGCTGGCCTGCGCACCCACGATATCTACTCGCCCTGGCCGGAGGAGTTTAACCGTCAGGCGGTGGACATCGTGAGCGAGTACTACTTCGCGCCCACTGAGGCGTCCAAGAAGAACCTGCTGGATGAGGGCAAGCCCGAGAACAAAATCTGGGTGACTGGCAATACCGGTATTGATGCGCTGCGCACTACGGTGCGCGAGGGTTACAGCCATCCTGAGCTGGAATGGGCGAAGGGTAGTCGTATGATACTGATTACGGCGCACCGCCGCGAGAATCTGGGTGCGCCGATGCACCGTATGTTCCGTGCGATTCGCCGCGTGATGGAGGAGCATCCCGACACCAAGGCAATCTATCCCATTCATATGAATCCGAAGGTGCGCAAGGCGGCTCACGAGGAACTCGATGGCTTCGATCGCCTGCACATTATCGACCCGCTGGAGGTTCTCGACTTCCATAACTTCTTGGCGGCAAGTCATTTGATTCTCACCGACTCTGGCGGCATCCAGGAGGAGGCGCCGAGCCTGGGCAAACCGGTGCTGGTGATGCGCGACACCACCGAGCGTCCTGAAGGAGTGGCTGCGGGCACCCTGAAACTTGTGGGCACCGAGGAGGAAGTGATTTATCGCGAGTTTAGCCGGCTGCTGTCCGACGAGGCCGAGTACGCAGCGATGTCGCATGCTTCGAACCCCTACGGAGACGGACATGCCAGCGAGCGAATCGCGGATGTGCTGGTTGGATAAGTAAATTGCAATAGAGCTGGCGTTTTTATATGAAGTAACGCCAGCTCTGCTTACGAGAGAGGATGGGCGATATGTATTTCAATGCACAGAATTCTAAGCACAAGGTATTCATCAGTTTTTACCATCACGATGACGAGTGGTACAAGGAGAAGGTAGAAGATTATTTCGGCGGTAGGATGATAAGCAAGTCGGTGCAGGACGGGGAATACGACCCTGACGACAGCGATGGGTACGTCAAACGCCTTATTCGCGAAGACAAGGTCAGTGATTCCTCGGTGCTCGTCGTGCTTTGTGGACCCAACACCTGGAGGCGAAAGCATGTTGACTGGGAGATATATGCAGGGCTGAGCAAGGGCGTGAACGGAACCTCCGGGCTCGTTGGCGTCTTGCTTCCGGAGTTTCCCGTGTCAAAAGGCTACTACGACTATTCCTACCTGCCTGGGAGATTGAGCGACAATTACGAAAGCGGCTTCGCCAAGCTGTACACCTGGAGTGAGTTCAAGGACGGTTTCGACCGCATAATCCAAGAGGCGTTTGACAATCGGGAGAGGCTTGCGTCCAGGGTGGACAACTCGAGGCCGCAGATGAAGAGGAACCAATAAGTGACTCATCTATTCTCGGTTGGGGTTGAAGGATATCGATTTTTCGTTGTCACTCTCGATCTGTGGATGATTGGCGGTATCGTCGCCGTCATCGCGCTGATTGCGCGTTTCGTTCTGCCGAAGTGCAAGGCCTTGCCCTTTAGGAACGTTAAGGTCGACGAAGTGAAGCTCGGTTTTCAGCTACCGTCCGTCACCATCCGCGTTGACAGAAGGGAGCAGGAGCTTGCGTACGCCTTGTGGGTCGAGTTGGGGACGAGGAAGGCCGCGCTCCCGTTCGACGAAGAGCACGACGTCATCGTGGAAGTATACGACTCGTGGTACGCGTTCTTCGGTATGGCGAGAAAGCTCATGAGGGACATGCCGCCGGACCTCTCGAAAGGGAGCGATTCCCTGGCTGCGGTCACCGGGCACATCCTCAACGACGGCATGCGGCCACACTTGACGAGATGGCAGGCGGAGTTTCGGCGCTGGTATAAGCGGGAAATTGCTGAGCCGAAGAACGCCGAGAGGTCGCCCCAGGAGGTTCAGAGAGGGTTCCCCGGATACGATGAGCTTGTAGCGGACCTTAAGAGGACCAATGGGATTCTCATGCGGTATAGGGAAACGCTTCGCGAAATTGCTGGAATGGACTGACAAGTAAGGACTGGGGGTGTCCTATAGCTCATCAGCCCTTAATTTTGGATCTGAATCTGGCCTGATTTCATTGGCTATCGACACGAAACTTTCGGGTGGTCTTAATGCTCGCGACCTCATCGGCGTCGTGAGCGGGGCCGCGCATTGGCGCACACTGCGATAACCTAAGCTTCGGCTACGACGGCTACTGCCCGTCCAAAGGCAACAAGCAGCTTCTGGAGAACTGCAAGGACGTGACTAAGAACCTGATCGAGGCCATCGTTGACGCTAATCGTAGCCGTAAAGACTACATCGCCGACGAGGTGCTGCGGATGGTGTGAGACAAGGTCTACGAGGGCAAGAAGAAGCCCGTCGTCGGCGTGTACCGCTTGACCATGAAGTCGAACAGCGACAACTTCCGCGCGAGCTCCATTCAGGGCGTCATGAAGTGAGTTAAGGCCAAGGGCGTGCCCGTGGTAGTCTACGAGCCCACGCTCGACGCGCCGGAGTTTTTCGGCAGCGAGGTCACGCACGATTTGGCCAAGTTCAAGGCCGAGCGTAACGTAATCGTGGCTAACCGCTGGAGCGACGACCTGGCTGATGTTGCTGATAAAGTGTACACGAGGGACTTGTTCAAGAGGGACTAGCGCAGATGGGGTCTCTGTTTGGGACTCTGCTGGATTGAATCGAGGGGTGTATCGGCTTGCGCTGGTGCGCCCCTCTTTTAGTTTGGGCGTGAGGTGGGTTTTGGGTTTGGCTTGGGCGGTGCGTGCGGGGTGCTGCGAGACGTATGTTGGGCGTGCTGGCGACGGGCTCGCTCGCGAGAACCTCGCCGTCGCGCGTCGCGACGCACGCCCGGTGCGACGACTTCCCGACGTCGAGTCCTATGACGATTTCCAGCCTTCTCGGTGGTTCCATGGTGGTATCCTCCAATTGGTGGGTCGATTGGAGGCCCTTCCTGCGACGCCCACATTACCTGGCCGTGGCGCCCGCGCCCGGCAGTTTCCTATCAGTCGTTCGAAGCGGTGGGCGCTTCCGGCGGCAACATCCCCGGCCCTCTTCGGGGCAGGGACAGACGGTCATCCGGAGGCGCCCGATCGGCGGGCCCCTCGGGGCTTGCCCGTATCGTAGGCAATGCGCCGAATGTTCGCCACCGAAGTTCATCGGTGGCTTATCTTGGACTGTAATGGGGTGCTGCATAGTGAGTGGCACGGCGACGATGTATCCGATGCGCATGCAGGTCGACCCGCTTGAGCTTGAGAAGCGGCCCATGAGTTTCGACAGGGATCTTGCGAGGGCTTGGCGTGTTGAATGATCGAAGGGGACGAGATGGGTGACGATGGTTTCGCCGAGGCGATTTCCGGGCTGGTGAAGAGGCATCCTGCGCTCTACTATCGGATGGAGCTGGAGGATTCGCATATCCCGTTCCATGTCGTGGAGAGGGATTTCTTTGGCGATACGTTTCTTGAAGTCTTCCGGCAATACAACAATGCGCTCTTCGATTCCGTCAGGCTGCTGATTCGCTACGAGAAATCGTTGAAGGCATGGAGGGAGATTGTTGCAGGGGTCGATGACAAGGTTCTGAGGGACACGTTAGTCATGGATTACGTCCATCCAGTGTTCATGGTAGCGTGCGATTTGCCCAACGTGTTCAAAGACCAGCTTGTTCGCGGGTGCGTCAAACTCGCGACGGTCGCGAAGGGCGACTACTCGTATCTTCGCGACGGACGCCCCAGATGGTTTGATGTTATGAAAGATGCGTGCGCCGATACCTCTCTCGGTGCGCAGTTGTGCGATATCGTTGCCGGAGATTTGTTCGAAGGTGTCGATGCGGCGCATTTCCGGGAGCTGCACGGCTCTGGTATGCATGACTTGTCGCAGAGCCTGGTGAGCGGGCTTGAGCAAACAGTTTCGGCGGCCAATTGCATCACTATGCAGGCTTATATTAAACCCTTCGACCTTGGCAGGGAGCTTGAGGTTCTGGACAGGCAGAGGCGCAGAATCCAGAAAGCGTACTTGTTGTTCGGGGATTACGGGGACGCCCTGCACGAGGGGCGGTCTGGAAATTAGAGCGGTGGATTGCTGCGGGAGGTAGGAATGGATAACGTTGGGTCGGGGGAGCTGGAAATATACCTCCGTTCTTATTGGGACTACTACTTGGCGCTCGAGGGGCGCTTACTCCAGACCGAGCGCTTCTGCGCGTTCTCCGAACGCAACGCAGGCGCTTATTCCGTCGAGTACCTGACGCTGTTTCTTGCGGCCTGCGGTGAAATCGATGCCTTAGGCAAGGAGGTCGCTCGTCGCTTCTATCCGAACGTTGATCTTAGTCGGTGCGGCATAAATAAGTGGGGCTACTATCTATGTGAGGCCTTTCCCGAGCTCGGCGACAAATCTGTTGAGCTCGCAGGTCAGTTCAGGTTCAAGCCTTTTGACGGTTGGCGGCAAACCATGGTTGAGGGCAAGAAGGGACAGCCTGTCTACAAGCGTGCCGACGACTCCAAGGCCCTGGCATGGTGGACGGATTACAACAGTGTCAAACATAACAGGGCAGTCATCGACGAGGCTAGGGGAATCGGCAACTATGAGAAAGCTAACCAAGCCAACCTCCTTCATTCCCTTGGTGCATTATTTCTAATGAATCGCTTGCTGATGAAATGCATCGACGAGAATGGATATGCTTCGGCAAAACGATCTTCGCTGTTCAAGCTTTGCGGCTCGATTGACGAAGCGCGGACGTCATTGTTCTACGATAGCCAGGGGCGAGCGTGCATGCGCACGGAAAAGCCTCCCGAGCCTTTGTAGGGGGCCAGAAGCTCCGTGCGCGGCTTCATAAAACGCTTCGCAAGCCAATCGCCACGTGACCGTCAAAGATAACGCGCCTTAACAAGCGGGGATGCTGACATTATTTTTATACCAAAGCGCTCATGTCCGCTTGGAGTGGGAAGGGAAAATTGGAACAATTATTAAGTTCCTTTATGTGCTTCTTCGCTCGTATTCTACGAGGGAATCGAAATTGAGCGTCGAGTGCATGCGGACCGTGTTGCAGTGCAGCTCGCTGCATTTGAAGACGTCTGGCGCAGCCTCCTCCCTCGTTTCGTGACCCGTCCCCTTCATCAGCTCTCTCGGTACCGTCAATGGTTTTGCGCAAATTCAGCCAGCTGTCAGCATGACTGCTCCTTGGGAAGCGACACGTCCAGGTAGCGGCGCGATCCCCATTCGCTGTCGGCGACGTATTTCAGGCGGGCGGTCACCAGCATGAGCGCGGACTTGCCGTCGGGAAAGGTGCCGACCACGCGGGTCCTGTGCCTTATCTCCCTGTTGTGCCGCTCGATCGCGTTGTTCGTGCGGATGCGCCGCCAATGCTCGCGGGACATCGCACAGTACGCGAGGGTCTCGGCGTTGCCGTCACGCACGACCTTGGCGGCCGACGCTTCGCGCGACTCCATCGTGTGGATGGCCTTGAGCATGGCCGCGCCTGGGAACGCTTGGACTTGGGGACCTTGGCCAGCGCGTTGCGGTAGAAGTGCACGGTGCAGCGCTGGTATTTGGCGTCGGGGAAGACCTCGGCGATCGAGCCGACCATGCCGGCGGCTTTGTCGCCGGCGAACATGCGCACGTCCCGCAGCCCGCGGGGCTTGAGCCACGACAGGAAGTCGCGCCAGCACTCCGACGACTCGGCGCAGCCGATCACCTCGCGGTAGCCGTCCTCGTTCACGCCGATCGCCACCATGACCGCCACGTTCTCGTAGGAGCCGCCCCAGCTTCGCTTCAGGTAGATGCCGTCGACGTAGACGTACGGGTATTCGCAGGCCAGGGGCCTGCATCGCCACTCCTCGACCGCCTTGAAAGCCTTGTCGTTGAGATTGGAGACCGTGCCGGCGGAGACGCCCGCGCCCCACAGGATCTCGCTGACGTCCTCGATGCGGCGCGTGGACACCCCGGCCAGGCGCATCTCGATGATGGCCTCCTCCACGCTGGTCTCGCGCCTCTTGTAGCGCTCGATGACCGCGGCGGCGAAGCGCATGTCCTTGAGCTTGGGCATCTTGAGCGTGACCCGGCCTGACGTGGTGGTGAAGCCTCGCCCGTAGTGGCCGGCGCGGTACGCTGTCCTCTCGTCGGTGCGCTCGTAGGGCCCGGCGCCGACGAGCTGGTCGGCCTCATCGTCGAGCATGGCGTTGATGGTCTCCTCGATGGTTTTCCTGACCAGCTCGCGAAGCTCGGACTTCACCGCCTCCTCGTCGAATGATACGACTGGGTTGGACATGGCCTGCCTCCTAGCATGATTGAATTCGACACCCAAATCGTACCGACGGCACGCGCCATGTCCTTTCTATTTTCTGGACGCGTTCAGCTTTTAGGGTGCGCAAAGAGTCGTACGTTACCTCGAGATGAGCGCCCGTTTCTGCATTTAGTAGCCATTTGTGAGGGGTGTTCGTTTTCCTGGGTTCGGCTTTCGCTATCCTTCGGACAGGTGTATCGCCTTGACGGAGACTTTCGCGCCCATGGCGAGAAGGTTGCTCCGGACCGCATCTAAAGTCACTTTGCTGAAAAAAGGCAGCCTAGGCCGGTCGACGTTGTCTTTTGTGATGATGCCGAAGACCACTTCCTTTACGCTTTCTGGCCCTAGCGCCGATGCAAAGGACGGGTTCGCTTCCGACAGAAGCTTCGAAGCCTTGTCCCTGAATGCCGCGTCTGATTTGACGAGCATGGTTGAGACGTACCCCTGATTGAATAGATGGCTTAGCACAGCCGATCCCGAGTACTTCTTTATATGGATGAAGCGACCGTCTTCGCTCAGCACGTCGCATAGCTCAATTCTGCTCTGTCCGCCGCCATACGGGATGTTTTTGGCGTCCATGAGGGCGTAACGCTCCTTATCCGAGGCCGCAAGCGACGCGTTGTAGTCGCCTTCCCGCATGCCCTCTTTACACTCCGGGAACGACAGGCCGAGTACCTCGCAATTCTGATACGCCGTCTCAATTCTTTCCGCAAAGTTCTTTTCGACCTGGTACCACCTTCCGCCGTTGATGCAGTATTTCATGCCCTCGGACTCTATTTCGCCGTAAAGGCATCGAGATGCGGGCCAGCTTGCGATGGCCTCTCCGTTGTCCGAGCTGATTGCTGCTATCTTCTTCGATTTAAGCTGGTCGAATTCCTCCAACGGGTTTGCCAGGGAGGCCAAGAAGTCGTCTATGACTATATCTTGGCACAGCTCCTGCAAACCAGGGATTTTGAATCCTGCGATATGCTCCCACTCAACAATGTCGGGTATCGCCATCCATACGTCGGGCGAATGCTCCGTGATTTTGTTTACGGCGAGCTCGTTGAGCTTCTCGACCGTCGCCCTCGATTTTACGGCTGCGATATTGTCGACCCATGGAAACTTTGCTTTATAGCCGTCGGACGTATAGCAGCCGTAAATCGTCTTTAGGAGATCTGGCAACAGCTTGAGGTCGCCGGGGACTCCGACGCTTAAAGCGTCCGAGCCGCTTGCATTTCCGGAGAGAGGGGAATCTTCGGGAAGGGCGGCGGTAACCCCATTGAGCAAGTCGCGCTCGATGTCTATTCCGAAATCGCCAATCGGCGAGCGCTTCGGCAACTGCTCTGCTGTCTTCAGCGCGTTTCCTGCGATAGTCGTTCGGGTGATTTTTCTTATCGAGCCGTCTTCTATGATATTAAGCAGGGCTTTCAAGCCAAACCGCTCAACATAGCAAGAATCGTCCAGCAACGTGCGCCCGTAGCCGAAAGGCAGTGCGAACCGCCTGATTCCGTCTTCGGTATCGACGGGGAGGACGTAGACCGCGCTGGCGCTGGTTGTCTTCAATTCGTCAATCTCCGCAAGACCAGGAAAGAAGCTTGTCAGCCATTGCGGGGTTCTCTCGACGGATCGTCTATAAAACACGATTTCGCCATCGCCGGTCTCGTATCTTGAGACGTTCTTTTTGGGACCGACGCATTCTTCCGGATGCTTGATTCCAGGCTTTAGCAAGTAAATAGACGTTTTGACTTTTGCCACCACAGCTCCTTTCGTGTTTCTTCTCGAATTCCGTATAGCGTCGATTATCCCGCTCTTGGAGTTATCTAGGCAGGAATTGCATTAAATCGTCCTGTCTGAGTGGCCCTCGACCTTCCCGTACTTGATGTAGCGCGCGTAGCGCCTCGGCCAATCGTCGCCGTAGGCCGCCGCGACGTCGGAGTAGCGTGCGCGGTACTCCTTGGGGTCGAATGAGGCGCAACCTCGCCTGCCCTCGGCCATGCCGTACTTCTGGAAGTGGCGGAAGGTCGCGGACTCGTCCCCGCCGCAGGCCGACGCCACGTCGGCGTTGTGGGCGAGATAGAAGGTGCAGTCGTAGACGGCGGAGTAGTCCGTGATTTGCGTGCTACTATCTGGTTTTGGTTGAGCTGGGTATTCGGCTGTGAAGTCGAACTTCGCCGACCACTCGTAGCTCGAGACCGTCGTGACGTTCGACGTCGCCGTGGGCGTCACGGTGCCGTCGGTCGTGCTCCACTCCCGCTGATTCATCGCGTAAGCAATAATCGCGTTCTGTATCCCCGAGATGCTGGGCGGGAAGGAACCGTTGTCGGCGTCGATGGGGAAGCTTGCCTCCTTGGTGTCGAGATGCTGCTGGATGCGCTTGACGTACGAAGACGCCCACTCGTCGGCTTTGCCGTTGCGCACGAAGTAGTCGTTGGATAGGTCGGTCGAGCGGTAGGCGTAGCCTTCTGCCTTGTAGTTTGCCATGTGGTCGCTGTGGACGATGGCCATCGGCTCGTCGGTTAGGCCGAAATAGAGATGGCGCTGATTAAGGTCGCCGTACCAGTTGTCGTTTGTGTCGTCCCAGGTGAGGTCCATTTGGCACCACTTGCCGTCAATCTTCACGGCGTTCCAGGTGTGGCCGTTTCCTTCTATGCGGCCGTTGGCGATGCCGGCGGCATTCAGCAGCTTGGCGTAGATGCGCTGGTAGCTTTCGCACGTGCCTTGATGGTGGGTGAGGCCGCTTTCCGCGCTGCACCAGTTAAGGTTGTGGTCGTATTCCAGCTGGTCGAGCGTCCAGTCGTGCAGCCACAGGGCCATGTCGTACTCGGAGCCGGAGGTTTCCTGCCGGCGTTGGGCAACGGCTTTCGTGATTATCTGATCGACCGAGGGGTGGGCGGCGTCTGAGACCTCGGCTTCGGCGGCTACGCGAAGGCTCCAGACACTGCTCTGCGCGTCCTGCAGGTAGAACCGGTAGTAGTAGCGTCCGCTGGCCGTCATGGTGAACTCGTAGTCGCAGCCCGTATCGGAGCTGGTCCACGTCATCCACTGGCCGCGAGAGGTGTCGGCCACCATCTCGCCGAAATAGCCTTCGCCCGGGTTCATGTAGAAGGGCGCGTCCATACGGAATTTGTACGCGCCCGAGCTGCCCGTGTCGCTCAAGTGGAACGTGGTGGGTTCGCCTGCGCGGCATCGTCCCAGCTGACGATGGGCGTGACGCCGTTCCGTTTGGCGGTCTCGGTGTGCGCGCAAGTTGTGGTTGTGGCGGTGGGGGCTATTGCGTTTTCGTAGGATTGGGCGGCAGGTTCAGCTGCTGCGCTTTCGGGGTGGTTGTCGGCCGTGCCTTGGCTTGGGTCGGTCGCGTCGGCGGTGGGTGTTTCCGTGATGGTTGTGTTCGTTGTTGCTTGGACGTTCGCGGCGCTCGTTGCGAGCGCCGTTGCCGGGCACATGCTTGTGACGAGTGCAAGCGAAAGGGCAATCGAGAGCGTTGCGGACGCGGGCTGTTTCATGGCGTGACCTCTCTTATGGCCGGTGCCGGTTTCGCAACGCATGCGACAGTGCTACCGTGCGATATTTGCTGGCGACATTTTACGATTGAGAACCTAGGCATTACAGCTCGCCAGGGTGATTTTTGGTAGTTATGGGTGACTTTTTGGCGGGTTGGTGGAGATGCATGGGACTTGCTTTTTGTAGGGGCGGGTACGGGCTCTACCGGCGTTTTCCATGAGCGCTTTCGCGCGATGGTTTGTGGCGCATCCGGTGCAAGCATTCGTTTGGCCGCATGCGCATGGGCTGCCGCGGCTTCGCCTGCGGTCGCGTCCCCGCGATGCTTCGGGTTGCGCCCGCACCGGCGCTC
>OLRB01000555.1_pt1 | contig 23807 bp, 19 predicted proteins | sample 1672751 | NCBI WGS metagenome assembly OLRB01 (sample SAMEA3136720, study PRJEB25190) | human gut metagenome | biome: human gut; feature: human-associated habitat; material: faeces | place: Austria | collected 2013
GCACAGGAAATCAGCCTGGATGCAGACGTTTCCTGGAAATGTAAAATCAATAAAAACGTATCTTTCGTAAGAGAAGAAGAACGTTTTGCCCCATTGATCATCCACGAAAATGCATCTGGAAATGAAGAAATATTTGGCTGGAAAATGCCGGAATATGACGACTCAGAGTGGGAATCTGCAAAGCCATACATCAATATAGAAATCCATCAGGCAGTCAGCCCAGGGAACCTTCAGGAACGAACAATCCCGTATATGTACCGCAAGGACTGCTGTTTCACAGAGATCATGGAAGTACCAAAATCCGTACATTCGCAGGAAAAATGGCAGGAATTCATAGAAGGAAAAAGAGTTCTTGAAATTCCTTCAGACACAGAAGAAATCATAGAAATCAGTGCCGGTGAAGAGATGACAGGTTACATTTCTCTCGCATTATCAGCAGGAAAAAACACAGAGATCACTCTGATTTATGCTGAAGCTTACGTACAGGAGGAACACGTTGGACCTGATTATGTGGCACTCAAAAAAGATCGTCTGGATCAGAAAAACGGACATTTGGAAGGGTATCAGGATTATTACTGTGTAGCAGGTTTGGGGACAGAAATCACCCCTGAGATTTACGAGCCATTCTGGTTCCGTACTTTCCGTTTTGTACAGCTTCGGATCAAAACAGGAGCAGGGCCGCTTACATTACAGCACTTTGATTATCAGGAAACAGGATATCCTCTGGAAGTAAGTACCAGTGTAAAAACATCTGACGAAAGTCTCTCAGATATCTGGAAGATCAGCGAGAGAACGTTGCGCAGATGCATGCATGAGACTTATGAGGACTGCCCATACTACGAACAGCTTCAGTATATCATGGACTCCAGAACACAGATTTTGTATACTTATTCTGTAAGTGCTGACGACAGACTGGCAAGAAAATGTATTGATGATCTTGCAAGAGCACAGCGGTATGACGGACTTCTGAATTGCTCTTATCCGAACTGCAATCCCAACATCATTCCGGGATTTTCTGTTTATTATATCCTGATGATCTACGATCATATGATGTACTTTGGAGATCGGAAACTGGTGGAAAAATACATGCCGACTGTAGAAAGAATCCTGCAGTTTTTTGAAGAACATCTTTCCGAAAAAGGCTATGTGGGCAAGACAGGTGGGCTTATTATGGAGGAGGCATTCTGGTCCTTTATTGACTGGGCGCAGGAGTGGAATCCGACAAGTGGCATGCCGCCGGCAGGCTTAAAAGGACCAATTACGATGGAAAGTCTTCTGTATATTTATGGTCTTCAGCATGCGGCAAAACTGGCAGAATATCTCGGAAGAAAAGACGAAGCATCACAGTTTACAGAATGTGCAGTGAAGGTTCAGAATGCGGTCAGAACGTATTGTATCAACACAGACGGCATGGTTCAGGATGGTCCGGGGGTGGAAGAATACAGCCAGCATTGTCAGGTTTTTGCCTGCCTGACAGACACCATTGATACAGATCAGGCAAGGACAAATATCCTCAGAACGATCCAGGAAAAAAAGCACTTTGCACAGTGCACAGTTGCGATGCGTTTTTACTTATTCCGTGCCCTGGAAAAGACTGATCTATATGTATACACAGACCAGTACTGGGAAGCATGGCGTACAATGATTAAAAACCATTGCACAACCTGTGTGGAATCCGAAGCATATGCAAGAAGTGAATGCCATGCCTGGGGATCACTTGCATTATACGAACTTCCGGGAACAATCCTCGGGGTTCGTCCGGCAGCACCGGGCTATGAAAAGATCAAGATCTGTCCGGTATCAGGCTATCTGAAGGAAGCAGAGGGAACTGTCAAAACTCCGAAGGGTATGATCTATGTGAAATGGACCAAAGAGGGTGATAAACTGGACATTACTTGTCAGGCTCCGGATTCTGTAAAAGATCAGATAATTTGCAAAACAGAGATAAAATAAAGACAAAAATATCAAAATAAAGATATAAGAATAGCATTTCGACTGCTATGATTGGAGTATAGAAATTGCAGGAACAAAAATCTGCAAGGACTGAAAACGAAGGCAATAAACAACAAAAGGGAAACATAGGAGAGGAGAAAAAATGGTAAGTTTTGCATCAAAGCACAACGATCCAAAAGCCAACTTAAGCTGGAGTGAGCGTCTTGGCTATGGAATGGGTAACTATGGAATGGCGTGGGTCAACGGTATCATGTCAGCATTTTTTATGCTGTATCTTACAAACGTGGCAGTACTTGACGCAGGTGTTGTAGGAACGATCATCGCAGTTTCAAAAGTATTTGACGGTATCAGCGACCTGATCATGGGAGGCATCGTAGACCGCACAAAATCAAAACATGGTAAAGCAAGGATCTGGCTGCTTCGCATGTGTATTCCGATGGCAATCGCCAGCCTGCTGCTGTTCAGCATTCCGGCATCCATGACAACAGCAGTAAAATATGTATATGTATTCATCATGTACAACCTGGTAAACTCTGTATTCTACACATCAATGTATGTACCATATGCATCTATGAACTATCTGATGACAGAGAATGCATATGACCGTGGACTTCTTGGAAATATGAATATGATCTTCCAGACACTCGCAAACATCACAATGAACACTTTCTTCCTGAAATGGCTGAACCACTTCGGAGCAGGTAATATGTATGTACAGAGCGCATGGACAAAAACTTTCATTATTGTTGGTATCATTATTGTAGTATCAAGCGTTCTCTGCTTCCTTGGAACAAAAGAACGTACAGCAGTAAAGGTTGGCGGACAGGAAGAACAGAAACAGGACAAAGTTCCGGTTGGACAGGCAATCAAAGCTTTGTTTAAGAATAAATACTGGGTTCTCATGACAATCTGTATGTTCCTGATCTTCTTTGTCATTGTAATGTACTCTGTTGCGGCAGCTTTCTATGCACAGTATGTACTTGGTGATATTAATCTGTACACACCGATCAACAACGCATTGTCTATTTCACAGTTCGTGATCATGTTCCTGACACCGGGATTTATGAAAAAATTCGGTAAGCATAGAACTTATCAGGTTGGTCTGGTAGGTATGATCCTCGGATTTGCAGGAACCGGCCTCTGCGGAAGCAACGTTGCACTTTTGATCGTGTTCAACGTTCTCAAAGGTATCGGCCTTGGCGCTGCCGGTGGTATGGCATTCGGAATGGTATCCGACACCATCGAATACAGCAAATTGAAATATGGTGTAGAAGCAGCAGGAATGGGAAATGCAGGTGTAAGTACTGCACAGAAACTTGGCCTTGGTCTTGGACAGGCTGTACTCGGATGGATACTTGCAGGAGCAGGATTTGACGCAGCAAAGGCAGCTCAGAGCGCAGCAGCCCAGAACGCGATCAGCTTCGTTTACAACTGGATTCCGGTAATCTGCATTGCATTATGCTTCGTACTGATGCTGTTTTATAAACTTGAGAAAGAAATGCCGGCATTAAGAAAAGAAAACTAAAGCATAATAGACAAAGTCCATGGCAAATGCTGTGGGCTTTTCTGTTATATAGAATGCCAGTCTCGATTTGTCAGTTTAATCTATTTCTTGATGTAGATATACATGATATATTAAATACAAAGATATAGTCTATCGGATATCACAAATCGGAGGAAAATTATGGACGGGAGAAATTATGAATTTATATGCAGACGGCTGGCTCTGCTTCAGAATACAGGGATTTTCTGGGAGGAGAACGGTGAGCTGATTTCCTGGCAGGAAAATCCAGAGAGTAATCCATTGTATCTGAATAAAGAACTCAGGCAGCTTTTGTACGAGCATGCAGTGCAGCAGAAGATTCCATTTCTTTATCGGGATGCACACAGAGTGTGTTTTGGGTGCATTCTGAAAGATGCACAGCGTTTTTATTTCGGACCGCTCAGTATGGAGATACTGGATCGGGTGCATATGCATTATTTTTACGCATTCTATGGTGTGGAACAATCCAGGGAAAAACGCCTGAAGAAATTTACTCTGTCCGAGATTATTAATCTGACACAGCTCCTTGCGGCTGTACTTACTGGGGAACAGTATACAGGCGAAGAACTGGAATGTAACAGTCACCTTCATGAAGAGACCGCTCGGAGTCTGGAAACGGACGAGATCTTTTTCCAGATGAAATCCGAAGAGGAAGAAATATACCACCATACTTATCTCGAAGAACGGAAGCTTCTGGACTGTGTCCGGGAAGGTCGTGTGGAAGAGGCTGTACAGAAATCTCGAAATATGGACTCCGAACTTGGCAAGCTTTCCTCAAAGGAAATGAACCACTGGAGAAATGTCTGCATCGTAGCAATCACACTCTGCACGAGAGCTGCGATCGACAGCGGCGTCCCGCCATATATTGCCTATCAGATCAGTGACTTTTATATCCAGAAATGCGACGAATGCAGGGATGCTATGCGAATCATAAAATACCGCGATCAGGCAGTTGAACGGATAACCCAGGAAGTCAGAAAGACACTGGAGAAAAAGCATGTTTCCAGTTATGTAGAGCAGTGCAGAGACTACGTGGGAAAACATTACCGTGAAAAGATCTATCTGGAGGATATTGCAGAAAATCTGGGAGTCAGCAGTACTTATCTTTCCAGGCTGTTCCGCAAGGAAACAGGTATCTGTCTGCAAGATTACATTACAGAGTTTCGCGTGGAGCGTGCGGCCAATCTTCTGATCTACTCTAACGAATCTCTTCCGAGGATTGCAGAATATGTGAACTTTCCATCCCAGAGTTATTTTGGCAAAGTATTTAAGAAATACAAACAGATGACTCCGAGAAAATACCGTGAACTCCATAAACCGAGAGAATTCTGATGATGCAGAACCGGTGCGAAGCAAAAATTTATTTAATGTCAAAAAAAGTACAAAAACGACATAATAAAGATAGAATAAAATCGTAAATCACCGTATTATAGAATCAGCAAAATTAATAACTACAGCAAACATCAGAAAACTTCGTGAAAAGGAGCTTGTAGTAATAGACAGCCTTGTGTCCTGGAAACAGAGATATGGGGCTGTTTTGGAGATAAGATAGAACAGGTATTGTTCACAGCAATGAAAAATGCGAAAGGGAGAGAACGGTATGAAGATCACAGAGGTAAGAATCAATGGTATGAAAAATCCTGCAGGATATAGCTTTGATTCCGTGCGTGTTTCCTGGAAAGTCACAGACAGTCAGGGGATTGTGCAAAAAAGTGCAGAGATTGAAGTTTCTCTGGATCAGGAATTCAAAGAGATTCTTTACAAAAAGAACAGTGCAGACCTGAACCAGACAGGAGAAGTCCTGGAGATGAAGACTGAGCCGCGCACCAGATATTTTGTAAGAGTGAAAGTAACAGACGATCTGGATGAAACAGCAGTCAGCGAACCAGTATCTTTTGAGACAGCCAAAATGCAGGAATCCTGGCAGGCAAAATGGATCACGACAGAGCCGGAATACAAATATCATCCGGTTTTCTTCAAAGAGTTTGAAGCGGAAAAAGAAATTCAGGTAGCAAGATTATACATCAGCGGACTTGGACTTTTCCAGGCAGAACTGAATGGCAGAAAAGTTGGCGACGAAGTCCTGACCCCGTACTACAGTGACTATCACGAAGAAGAACAGTACCTGACCTTCGATGTGACAGACCTTCTTGCTAAAGAAAACAGACTTTCCGTTTCTCTCGGAAATGGCTGGTATAAAGGAAAATTCGGACTGGCAGGAATGGCAGAAAACTTTGGCAGCAGATTCCTTCTGATCGCAGAACTGCACATCAGCTATGCCGATGGAACAGAGCAGGTGATCGGAACAGACAATACATGGAATTATCAGGGCTCTGACATCGAAGATGACAGCATTTATGACGGTGAGATCATCAATCATCTCCTTTGGGAAAAAGAAGAAAACAAGGTTTATCAGGCAGTGGAGACGAATGTCGAAGGAAAACTCACAGAGAGATACAGCCTTCCGGTCCGCGAGATGGAAGATATGCCGGTCAAAGAGATCATTCACACACCGGCAGGCGAAACTGTCCTTGATTTTGGACAGAACTTTGCCGGATATATCACCTTTGCAAATCATCAGAAAAAAGGAACAAAACTTGTTTTTGACTTTGGTGAGATTCTGCAGCATGGAAATTTCTATAATGAAAACTATCGTTCTGCGAAATCCCAGTTTGTCTATATTTCCGACGGAAGAGAAGAATTGGTCAGACCGACATTCGCTTTTTTTGGATTCCGTTATGTGAGAGTAACCGGATGGGACGGTGAACTGCGAAAGACAGACATTCTTGGCAAAGCCGTTTACTCCGATATGGAGATCACAGGAAAGATTGAAACAGGTCATGCCGGCGTGAATCGTCTATTCCTGAACGCCATGTGGGGACAGAAATCCAACTCCATTGATTTCCCGACCGACTGTCCGCAGCGAGATGAGAGACTTGGCTGGTGCGGGGATTCACAGGTGTTTGCAAGAACTGCCTCTTACAATATGAACACAGCAGCTTTTTATCATAAATTCCTTCATGACCTGCGTATCGCCCAGAAAAAAGCCAACGGGATCCTTCCGGGTGTGATCCCGGTATTTGCACCGGGAACTGAGATCGCAAGTAGTATCTGGAGTGACATTGCAACCTTTCTGCCGGATGCACTATATGAATATTACGGGGATAAGACAGCCCTTGCAGAGTATTTCCCGATGATGAAAGACTGGGTAGACTGGATCACAGAGCAGGACAAGGCGAGAGGTCAGAAATATCTGTACGATTTCGGAAACCAGCTTGGGGACTGGCTGGCACTGGACGGACGTACCGAGCAGAGCATGGAGGGTGGAACAGACGAATATTTCATCGGTTCCTGCTATTATTCCATGTCTGTCAAAAAGGTTGCAAGAGCAGCAGAAATCCTCGGCTACAAAGATCTTGCCGCAGAATATGAAGAACTTTATTCCAGAATCTATCAGGCAATCCTGAAAGAATACTTTACCGAAAGCGGCCGCTTGGCGATCGATTCCCAGACAGGTTACATCACAGCTTTGTATGCTGGTGTCTACAAAGAAAAACAGCAGGTCATCGAAGGACTGAAGGGACGTTTGTTCAAAGACTGCTACAAACTGAAGGGCGGTTTTGCCGGCGCACCGATCATGTGCAAAGTCATGGCAGAAAATGGCATGGAAGAAGAAGCCTTTTACTTCCTGATGCAGGAGGATTATCCGGGATGGATGCATTGTGTGGAGCTTGGTGCAACAACTATCTGGGAAAGATGGAACTCTGTCCTGGATAATGGACTGTTGAGTGGAACAATGATGAACTCCCTGAACCATTATGCATATGGAGCAGTCGTGGAATATCTCTATAGAGATGTTGCCGGATTGAAAGCACTGGAACCAGGATTCAAGAAAGCTCTGATCACACCGATTATGAATGGAAAGATGGGCTACATGAAGATGTCCTATGATTCGGTTTATGGAACTTACCGCATTGAGTGGAAAATCCGCTGCGACGGTTCCGTACATGTGGAAATCGAAGTTCCGTTCAACTGTACTGCAGTGATCGGGCTGCCGTTCTACGATGGTGAGGTGGAAGAAGTTTCCACAGGTGTTCATATCTATGACTACCAGCCGACGGAAGATCTCCGTCACCGTTATACACGAAAAACACTGTTCAAAGATATGATGAAAGATGAGAAAGCAATGGCAATCATTGAACGTGTTTCCCCGATGCTGATGCATTTCCTTTCTACCGGAAATGAGGACTATTTCTTTGAGAGTCTGGATACCATCAAGCGTCTTACTTTCATGGGATTCCGCCCGGAAGAGATTGACCAGTTGAGCAGGGAACTTACAGGACTTGTCAAAGATATGGAGGATGAGCAGGAATGATCCAGTATTACAGCGCAGAAAAATTAAATACACATATGACTGCGATTCGAAGTCTGACAGGTGAGATTATGTATCTGATCGAGGGTAAGGAAAAAGCAGTCCTGGTGGATACCTGCCTTGGAGTAGGGCATTTAAGAAGATTTGTGGAAACACTGACAGAGAAACCGATCACGGTGATTCTTACGCATGGTCATGTTGATCATGCGCTGGGAGCACCGGAGTTTGATGAAGTATATATGAACTCGGCGGATAACGCCATCTATGAAGCGATGAGTCCACTGGAAGAGCGAAAAGGCTATATCCAGGCAAATCTTGGGGGAAAACTTCCGGATTTCGCAGAGGACGATTATGTACAGCCTGCTCCGGCAGATTTCAGGGAGCTGAAAGAGGGACAGGTTTTTGACCTCGGAGGAATCCATGCAGAAGTCTACGCTCTTCCGGGCCATACCAGAGGAACGATGGTTGTTCTGGTACCGGAGGAAAAAATCCTGATCCTCGGAGATGCCTGTAACAATGCGACTTTTTTATTTGATGAAAATTCATTGTCCGTGGAAGAGTACAGAGAAAACCTCATCCATGTACAGCAGAAACTTGCAGGAAGATTTGAGGAAACCTGTCTGTGTCATCATGTGATCCGGGCTTCCAAAGATATGATCAACAGTGTGATCGAAGTGTGTGATGAAGTCATGGCAGGAAAAGCAGATGATGTTTTGTTCAATTTTATGGGAATGGAAGCCTTTGTCGCAAAAATAGCCAATGAGCGTTTTGAGCGTCTGGATGGCGGCGAAGGAAATATCATCTATAGTAAAAACAAAATCTGGAAAAACGGGGTGGCAAAATGAATTATCTGGCAATCGATGTAGGCGGAACTTTTATCAAATATGCGGTGATCACGGATCAATGCTCGAACTCCGTGAAGGATAAGACTCCGACCCGACAGGATTCTATGGAGATTTTTATTGACTCCCTCGTAGAGATTTATGAAAAAGTAAGCAGTAATTATGAACTGGACGGAGTGGCCTTAAGTATGCCTGGAATCATTGATTCCAAACGCGGTTTTATGTATACAGGTGGAACACTTTTCTGCATCAGCAACGTAAATATCGTGGAGATCCTGGAACAGAGACTCCATGTTCCGGTAACGGTAGAAAATGATGCAAAATGTGCGGCACTGGCGGAACTCTGGAAAGGGGCTGTCAAGGACTGTATCAACGCAATCGTTGTTGTCTGTGGCACAGCAGTCGGCGGAGCGGTGATCTGTAACCGTGAGATTGTCAGTGGCAAAAACTTTATGGCAGGTGAGTTCAGCTATATTATCACAGACAGCAAGGACGATTACAAAATGGCAAACTGTCTGGCAGAGACAGCAGGTGCAGCGTCTCTTCTTCGCAGCGTTTCCGAAGAAATCGGGATTCCGGTGGAAGAACTGAGCGGAGAGAAAGCTTTTTCCCTGGCAAATCAGGGCGATCCGGGTGCACTTGCCGGTATCCGCAAACATGCCAAAAAACTTGCAATTCAGATTCATAATTATCAATATATGTTTGATCCGGAAAAGATTGCAATCGGTGGCGGGATTAGTGAACAGCCGCTTCTTCTGCAGCTGATCCGGGAAGAACTGGCAAAGATCAACGGAATGTTTCCGTGGACACTGCCTGTTCCGGAAGTTACGACCTGTCAGTTTTTTAATGACGCCAATCTGATTGGTGCAGTCTATGTACATATCAAAGCACGGGAAAAGAAAATCAGCATGGACAAAGTCAATGAACTGATGGAACTTCTTGAAAACCGAAGAGAAGGAGAGTATCTGAAAGCTCTCCTGATGGAATAAAATGAATGGCATTGCTGAAAAAGTTGAGGTCATGACTGAATATAGAAATTAAGAAAAGAAATTGAGTATAGATAACGGAGGAAATGGAAGAATCATGGTAAGAAAATATCCAAATTTATGTAAACCATTACAGGTTGGTCGAGTAACTTTTCGTAACCGTATGTTTTCTGCGCCGATGGGCGGAACAGATATCACAAATGACGGATGCATCGGACCGAAGTCCACAGCTTTTTATGAGTTGAGAGGAAAAGGCGGTGCAGGTGCCGTAACCGTCAGCGAGTGTATGGTGCATCCGAAAACAGACGGTTCCCATGCATACCATCTTGATACATCCATTCTCAATTCCCTGGCATCTGCAACCTATACCGCAGATGCAATCCGCCGTCACGGAGCAATCCCAAGCATTGAGCTTTCCCACTCCGGAATGTATGCGGGAACTTACATGACAGATAAGTCCAGACAGAAATCCATGAACCAGTGGGGACCATCCGATACTGTCCGTCCAGATGGCGTGGAGGTAAAAGCCCTTACAAAAGAGCTGATCGATGAAATTGTGGCTTCCTATAAAGAGACAGCAGCTCTGGCAAAACGCGCCGGATTTGAGATGATCATGGTCCACGGCGGTCATGGCTGGTTGATCAACCAGTTCCTTTCTCCGTATTTTAACAAACGTACCGATGAGTATGGAGGAAGCCTTAAAAAACGTTGCCGTTTTGCAGTGGAAGTACTGAAGGCAGTTCGTGAAGGTGTGGGTCCGGGATTTCCAATTGAGTTCCGTATGAGTGGTTCTGAGCTTTTTGAAGGTGGCTACACACTGGAAGACGGTGTGGAGATTGCAAAAGTTCTGGAGCCGTACATTGATCTGCTTCACGTTTCCGCAGGAACCTATCAGAGAGGCTTTGGTGACACTCATCCGTCTATGTTCAAAGAGCACGGTTGCAACGTTTACCTCGCTGCCGAGATCAAAAAACATGTTTCCATTCCGGTAGCAACCATCGGTGGCTTGAACGATCCTGCACAGATGGAGCAGATCATCGCAGAGGGAAAAGCAGATATCGTTTATATGGCAAGAGCACTTCTCGCAGATCCGTTCCTTCCGAGAAAAGTCATGGAAAACAGAGACGAGGAGATTGTAAAGTGCTTAAGATGCTTTACCTGTATGGCAGAAAGAGCGGCAACTTCCACAAGAAGATGTACCGTTAATCCGCTGATTGGCCGTGAGATTGAGGGCGATGAAATACAGCCTGCACCGGTTAAGAAAAAAGTTCTCGTGGCAGGTGGCGGCCCTGGTGGTCTGTATGCAGCTTACACAGCAGCAAGAAGAGGCCATCAGGTTATCCTCTGCGAAAAAGAAGATACTCTGGGCGGAATCCTGAAAAGTGAGCAGGCCCTTCCGTTTAAACACGAAATGTATGAACTGGCAGGAACCTATGAACTTCTTGCGCGCAATGCCGGTGTGGAGATACGTACTTCTACAGAAGTCACAAAAGAATACGCAGAAAAAGAAAATGCAGATGCGCTGATCATTGCAGCAGGTTCCAGGCCGCTCGTTCCGCCAATCCCGGGACTGAACGGTGACAATGTAGTGATCGTAAACAATTACTATAAAGAGAAAGAAAAAGTAGGAGATGAAGTCGTTGTCTTTGGTGGCGGTCTTGCAGGATGTGAGTGTGCCATCCATCTTGGAATGGAAGGAAAGAAAGTTCATCTCGTAGAGATGAGAAGTGAACTTGCTCCGGATGCAAACGTAAGACACAGACCATTGCTTCTCAAAGAAATCGCCAAATACGCAGAGGTGCACACAAACTACCGTGGTCTGGAAGTTACCGGGGAAGGTGTCTGGTGTGAGAATGAAAACGGAGAAAAAGTCCTAGTCCCGGGGACTTCCGTTATCTGCGCATTAGGACAGCGTTCCAGAACCGATGTTGTGGAAAATTTAAGAGACTGCGCTCCATATGTAGCAGTGATCGGTGATGCAAGTAAAGTTTCTACGATCACCAATGCAGTATACTGGGGATATCACGCAGCTCTGGACATCTAAGAAAGGAGTCAATCTATGTTTCCGAAGAATTTTTTATGGGGCGGCGCAGTAGCTGCCAATCAGTGTGAAGGTGCATACAATGAGGACGGCAAAGGACTTTCCATCCAGGATGTTCTTCCTCATGGAGTCAAAGGTCCGAGAACGGAAGCACCGACAGAAGATAACATGAAACTGGTGGGAATTGATTTTTACCATCATTACAAAGAAGATATCAAGCTGTTTGCAGAGATGGGGTTTAAGGTATTCCGTACTTCCATTGCCTGGAGCAGAATTTTCCCGAAAGGGGACGAGGAAACTCCCAATGAGGCAGGCCTTAAATTCTATGATGAGCTGTTTGACGAGTGCAGAAAATACGGAATCGAGCCCCTGGTAACATTATCCCATTATGAGACTCCGCTGTATCTTGCAGAGCATTATGATGGCTGGGTGAACCGTGATCTTATCGGATTTTATAAACGATATGTGACCACCGTTTTCAACCGATATAAAGATAAGGTAAAATACTGGCTTACATTTAATGAGATCAACTCCATTCTGGAATCTCCGTTTATGAGCGGCGGTATCAACACTCCAAAGGAAAAATTATCTCAGAGTGATCTTTACCAGGCAGTTCACCATGAGCTGGTGGCAAGTGCCTGGGCAACCAAGATTGGTCATGAAATCAATCCAGAGTTTAAAATCGGATGCATGATCTTAAGTATGCCGGTGTATCCGCTGACTTCTGATCCGGCAGATGTTCTTGCCGCTATGGAGCAGGATCATAAGAACATGATGTTTGCTGATGTCCATGTCCGTGGCTATTATCCGGGGTATGCGAAGCGTTATATGAGAGAGCACGGAATTTCAATTTCCGTGAAAGATGAAGATATGGAGATCCTCAAAAATACGGTAGATTTTGTTTCTTTCAGTTATTATGTCAGTGTCTGTGCTACGGCAGATCAGGAGAAAAATGTCCGTGGTGAGGGAAATCTTCTGGGCGGTGTGCCGAACCCTTATCTGAAAGCCAGCGACTGGGGATGGCAGATCGATCCCAAAGGACTGCGTTATATTCTGAATACACTTTGGGACCGCTACCAGAAACCACTGTTTATTGTGGAAAATGGCCTCGGTGCCATGGATCAGCTGGTTCAGGGAAAAGACGGAGAAATGACAGTTGAAGATGATTACCGTATCGGTTATCTCAGAGATCACATCCGCCAGATGGAAGAAGCGGTCATGGATGGTGTGGAACTGATGGGATACACTACTTGGGGATGCATTGATCTTGTCAGTGCATCCACTGCAGAGCTTCGTAAACGCTACGGATTCATTTACGTGGACCGTAACGATGATGGAAGCGGAACAATGAAGCGCTATAAGAAAAAGAGTTTTTACTGGTACAAGCATGTGATTCAGACCAATGGTCAGGAATTATAAAAATGAAACTATAACAATCACATATAACAAAAAATCTCCGGGCTGTGCTCTATATGGAAACACAGTCCGGAGTTTTTTCTGGCTTTTACAGTAGCTTATTTAGTTTTTCAATAATATCAGAGATTTCTTCTCTGGAAAAGTCTCCGAAGCTTATCAATGCGCGCAATGGCATGGAGTCTGTCATAGCAAGAACCATTTCCTCGGAGATGGCTTCAGTGGCAGCTTCAGAAGCGGATTCCTCATCACTATTCATGCTGGAAAGATATTTTGAGGTGAGTTCTTTTGCAAATTCATTTGTACGCGGGTCACGGAACAGTTCTCCCAGGATAGTGTTCATATGAACATGCATCGGGAGCTGCTGGCTGCTATTGAGATGGATCGTTCCTACGAGGCGGATGTCTCTGGAGGATGCACCGACAAGGATATGGTAGTCACCGCTGGCTGCAAACCAGTCATTAAGATTTGTGTTGTACCATGCGAAGCTTCTTTTATCCAGTTCCATGATGACAGTTTTTGTTTCTCCCGGTTCCAGTGCAATTTTTTCGAAGTTTTTGAGTTCTTTTTCCGGACGGATCGTGGAATCTGTGCAGTCTTTGACATAGAGCTGCACAATTTCTTTTCCGGTGATATCGCCTGTGTTTGTCACATCAGCGGAAACTGTGACCGTATCTTTTTCAGTTGGATTTTCGTTGGAGATTTCCAGGTTGCTGTATGCAAATGTGGTATAGGAAAGACCATATCCAAATGGATAGGCAACTTCCATTTCCTTGGTATCATAATAGCGGTATCCTACAAATACACCTTCGCGGTATTCGACTTTTTCTCCACTACCGAAGTTTAAGTAAGAAGGATTGTCGGAGAGTTTCAGAGGCATGGTTTCGGCAAGCTTTCCACTTGGATTTACTTTTCCGTAGAGGATATTTGCTACGGCGGCACCACCGGCCTGCCCTCCGAGATATGCTTCCAGGAGTCCTTTTACATCGGAAAGCCATGGCATTTCCACAGGAGAGGCATTGTGGAGGACGATCACGGTGTTCGGCTGTACCTGAAGAATCTGGTCGATGAGTCGGAGCTGGCAGTCTGGAAGCCGCATGTGGGAACGGTCATAACCTTCAGACTCAAAGCTGTCCGGAAGACCGGCAAAGATTACAGCCTTGTCAGCTTCCTTTGCGGTCTTGAGTGCTTCAGCAACCTGCACATCATCATAGAAATCTTTGTCATCCGGGAAAACTTCTGCATAAGTTACCTGTGCATCAGAAGGAACGGAGTCCAGTGCGTTTGTGACTTTGAAACAGTTGATATGAGAACTTCCGCCACCCTGAAAACGTGGCTTTTTTACAAAACCGCCGATGAATGCAACCTTTTCGGAAGTTTTCAGCGGAAGAATATTTTCATCGTTTTTCAGAAGAACCATGGATTCTTCCGCAATGTGGCGGACCTCCTCGTGATCTTTTTCCATAGTGAATTCCTGAGGAGCGCGGTGGTCAGCATATTAAAAAATAATACGAAGAATACGTTCCACGGCCTGATCCAGGACTTCTTCTTTCAGAGAACCGTTTTTTACAGCGGCTACGATCAGAGCATCATTAGCTCCGCCTGAAGATGGCATTTCCAGTTCCAGACCTGCTTTAAGCCTCTTAACACGGTCGTTGACAGCACCCCAGTCAGACATGACATAACCTTTGAAGCCCCAGTCACTGCGGAGAACACCTGTAAGGAGCCATTTATTCTCAGATGCAAAAGTACCGTTAATCTGGTTGTAGGAACACATGAATGTGTAGGGCTGTGCTTTTTTGACTGCAGTTTCAAATGCAGGGAAATAAATTTCGCGAAGAGTTCTTTCATCTGCTTCAGAAGAACTGCTCATACGGTGATATTCCTGATTATTTGCTGCAAAATGCTTGATGGAAGTTCCAACATGCTGGGACTGAACACCGTTTATAAAAGCAGCAGCAATCTCGCCGGCAAGGTAAGGATCTTCAGAATAATATTCAAAGTTTCTTCCGCAGAGCGGAGAACGCTTGATGTTTACCGCAGGTCCCAGTACAACAGACACATCGTTTGCCTGCGCTTCTTTTCCGATAGTTTCACCCATTTCCTGCATCAGTTTTCGGTCAAAAGAACAGGCGCTTAAAACAGCAGGAGGGAAGCAGACAGCCTTGATACTGTCGTTCATTCCAAGATGATCTCCTTTGTCATCCTGTTTGCGCAGTCCGTGAGGACCATCGCTGACCATTACTTCTGGAATCCCCAGGCGGTCAATATGTTTCAGATGCCAGAAATCAAGACCGGAACACATGCCGGCTTTTCTTCCAGAGTCATCTGGCATATAATTTTTTTCAGATCACGTTCCATAAAAATATACCTCCGAATGTTTTTTCTTGATATGGACTATAGCATTTTTTACTGGTAAAATATTGCGAAAAATAATAAAATATTGCAATAAGAAGGAGACAGCTTCATGGATAGGAAAAATTTAAAAAAAGACAGAATCTGAAGAGATATTGGCAGAAAACTGCGGGGAAGATACTCTTTTTCAGCGCAGGGAGACTCTTCAGAAGCATACCTCTTATGCCAGCGAGCGTATGCAGTATGAAGCGATAAGGAATGGTCAGCCTGAACGGATCCGTTCAGTGATGCAGCGTGAGCTGGATGGAACTCCCGGCATCCTTTCGAAGAATCAGCTTCGTAACAGTAAGAATATGTTTATTGCCGGGATCACGTTGTTTACAAGAGCTGCTATCGAAGGAGGAGTTCCGGAAGAGACGGCCTATTCGTTAAGTGACGGATATATCCAGACAGTGGAGGAATGCATGGACAGAGAATCCATAGAGAGATTAGGTCAGAAAGCAGCAGAACACTTCGCCAGAGAAGTAAAGAAATATGGGAATCCTCATTACAGTATTGCGATTGACAGGGCTGTGCGGTATATCCATCTGCATCTTCACACGCCGATCACACTGGAGGAAGTGAGTCAGGCTGTCGGAATCAGTACCTGCTGTGGTATAAACCAGAAGCCGTTGTCGTAAAATGTGCTAAGAAAATCAGACGAATATATTTTTCCAAGAATTTGTCGTAAAAATGTGGTCAAATCAAGAAAATCGAGTGCGAAAGCAAGTGAAAAATCCCTGTGAAGCCCGTAAAATCAAGGCTTCACAAATTCTTCACAAAATAATTAGCACTCACCTCTTGTTATTACAGCGTAGCTTTTGTCTTAGTTCATAGAGTGCCGTAAAGTGCCTATTTACAGGCTTTTCACGGGGTTTATGAATTTATCACGTTTCATCAAAAATCGTCATTATATAAAAATTTGGTGTCAGAATTGGTGTCATATTAAATTAAAAATGGCTAAAGTAAAAAAAGAGGAACCTAGATATCAGACTAAGTTCCTCTTTTAAGATTTATTTATTTTCTTTTCCTAAATTTCAGTTTTACTGCTCCAATGCCAGCCAGCGCACTTCCTGCCAGTGCATAGAGGGAAGCAAAGCTTGTAGGATCGCCTGTTTTCGGTGGCTGTTTTCCTGTAGAATCATCCTGACTGTTATTTGTTTCAGAACTGTTGTTATTCTGGGAAGTATTCTCATTGTTGTTTTGAGAGTTATTCCCGTTCTGGTTGTTATTTTCATTGTTGTCAGGTGTTTCAGGATTCTGCTCGTCTGGATTCTGAGGTGTTTCTGGTTCCTGCTCATCCGGGTTCTGAGGTGTTTCAGGCTCCTGTTCGTCCGGGTTCTGAGGTGTCTCTGGTTCCTGCTCGTCTGGGTTCTGAGGTGTTTCTGGTTCCTGCTCGTCTGGATTTTCTGGAATAGGCTCCCAATGACCAACTTCTGGATGTTCAATAGTCTCAGTCCAAGCTGGTTTTACTACAACAGTTTCATAGTGACCTTCCTCTGGTGAAATAAGGTCTCCTTTCTCGTAGTGACCTTCTTCTTCATGGTGCACTGTCTCGTCCCAAGCCTCTTTTACAAGCACCTGCTCGTCCCATGCTTCCTTGATAAGCTCATCCCACGCTTCTTTTACGAGAACCTGCTCATCCCATGCTGGTTTGTCTACAACCCAAATCTCCTTATTTCCGTACTGTAAACATCCATTTTCTGCATTATTTTTGATGTGGTTATAAATTTCTTCTGGATTTTTGGTCGCAAAACCACAATTTCCACAAACTTCAAACAGATCATAATGACCTTCCTCTGGATGATGTACAGTATCATATACAGCTTCGTGATGTTTGTACTCTGCCTCATGATGTACAGTCTTGTACTCAGCTTCATGATGAACTACCTCATCCCAAGCTTCCTTATCTACTACCCATACCTGTTCATATTCAGCAGGTTTATCCACTTTCCACTCCTGCTTTGTTTCCTCTGGATGCTCCACAGTCTCCGTCCAAGCAGGCGTGTCCACAATCCAGACAAAGCCGTCACGAATCGGTGTTTCCTTTACAGGAATAAACGGGGCAAAGTTCGTATCATCAGCAGAAACAACGCCGACACTGCCTAAGGTGATCGTCATAGCCGCCGCTAATGCAATTATCAGTTTCCTTTTCATTTGTAAATGTCCTCCTAATTGAATTTGTTGACCTGTTATTAGCCATATATGGCTAATATGATTATAGTCCATAAACGGGTAAGATTCAAGTAAAAAAGGAGACTTTGAAACATGATTTCTTATCAACCGTTATGGGATACACTAAAGGAAAAAGGCGTAACACAATATCAGTTAATTAATAATTATGGAGTATCTGCCGGACAATTATCACGACTAAGAGCCAACAGTAATATATCTACACATACTGTTGATGCGTTATGTGAAATATTAGAGTGTAAGGTAGAAGATGTTTTATTGCATATTCCCAGTAATTCTATGAAATAAATTTTAGTAATGTGATATTCATGTAGAGAAAAATATAAAGATTTAATATATTGTGTAGATACTTTATAAACGTTATAGTAGAAGTAGTTATTTTACAAAGGAGGACTCCATATAATGTCGAAATCTAAAATACCGCAATATCATCCTTCTTATACGGAAGAAGAAAACCAACAGATGTATGAATATCTGGAAACAGCCAGCACAGAAAGCCTTGTCCAGTCTTTGTGGGATTTATGCAATCTTTACCCACCAGAAGAAAAAGAAAACGTTATCAATGCTCTTTGCCAATTTAGCAGGGAGCTTTCGGAGAGAATGGATCTTGAACAGCGTTATCAGGAATTGATAACTTGCCGGGATCTATGGATACAATACCGGAATGCGTTAGAAATTTACCCGGATATATTAAAAATACGCAAGAAGTACCATGAATATAAGGAAGCTCCGGGAAAACGGCCTTACGGTGTAACTATGTTAGAAGCATTTCTGGGAAAATATAAAGATACGGTATGTGACGGATATTCAGACGAAATGGTACGGAGATTTTTGCTTAAGGATAAAAACTATGAGCAACCCCAAACAGCTTTTTATGATTCACCTGCATACAAGATTAAAAACCCCCAAGAACCTATTTTTTATGATTCCATAGAATCTATTCCTATTAAGCATACTGTAGAAAAGAAAGTTCTTGAAAATTTAGGGAAAGAAAATTTAAAGTATCTCATTACCATTCTATTACAGTATGTAGACGTTACTGGAAATCAGAACCCGGCAGATGTTATCCTTATTTTTTTAAACAGAAAATACGCTTCTTCACAGGCAAGTCATAAAAAGCAGCCTGGCTTGTTCGCTACTAAAACTATGAATATCCAGCAATTAAAAGAAAATTGTCAAAGATTACTTGTGGAAATAAAAGAATTAAAAGAACAAAGCCAGATACTGGCTAATGAATTACAGGAGTTTATTAAAAAAATGAAAAATGAACAGAAATAATTTTATGAAATTATTTCAACTAATTTATTGAGCATCCTTCGGGATGCTTTTTTAGTGTCTGTAAACCGCTCTGGTTGGGGGGATATTGTTTACACGCTATCGTTCTTCCTATTCCCTTATATTATATTCATAAGCTAGCTTGAATAAAAACAGGAGAAAAAATATTAGCGCTGATATAAAAATATATCAAAGATGGATAAAAAAGTAAATGTAAAAAGTTTAGACGTGGAAGGAATGTTGGGGAGATTAAAGGCAAAAAGAGAAGAGTGCGGATATACTCAGGAGGAAGTTGCTGAACTTTTGGACTGTGAACGTTCTTCCATTAGTTTATATGAGACAGGAAAGAGAGGAATTTCTATAGAACTACTTTTCAAATTTTCACGTATTTATCATGTATCTGCGGATTACATTTTAAATGACAAAGAGCCTGAATATACATCAAACCTTATTTCTGATATAAGAAAGCTCTGCGATCAATATGAACGTTGCAATCTGTCACCAAATGTGACAGATTGAGCATTTAAAGTCTACTATCACTATTTATATAATATAATCAACAAATCCAAGGAGGAAGTTAAATGATTTTAAAAAGAATACGCTCGCCGACTAATACATAGAGAAGCCTCTGTAAAAACAGAGACTTCCCATTGAAACTGTTGACCTTATTGTGGTTACAGCTTCTGTGGCAAGAACAGTATACCACAATAGACCTAAGAACGAAAAGGAGATTTTGAGCATGGCTTCACTGTTAAAAAATAAAAATATACCTTTGGGTCTTGTTCTGCCAGAACCTGTGTTTCTGCTTTTGAGGATCATACCTATAGAAGAGTATGACGAAAACGGAAAGAAAACAGGGCGGCTTATGGGGTATGCATATGATTGTGTAGATACTATGAACTTTGACCATTTCCGGATCAAAGTCAAAGGACAGGCAGTTCCCCTTATGAGTAATGAGGACTTACAAAAGCTCCGGGAACAAGGACAGAAAATCACAGTTGAATTTACGGATCCTACTGTCCTCATGTATTGGAGCGATAAAACAAAAACTTATGAAGACAGCTTTTCTGCAAAAGATGTCTCTCTGGTTGAAACAGAACTTTAAACATTAAAAAGAAAGGCGGGGGGGCTATTGCCCCCTATATGGTAAAAAAATATGACGATTCTATATATAGTATGCATCAGCTTATTAAGTTTAGGTTTTGCGGGATATATAAATTACCGTCTGGGTAAAGCTGATACATGGGAAGATGGCTGTACGAATATACTGCACTATCTCGGAAAGGCTGGACGATGGCTTTTTGATGCGGTCTATGAGGAGCTCACCGGAGAACTTCCTTATGATAAAAAAATAGATACCCGTTTTTTATTATATCAGGATGAAGTAACTGCATTGGTCGAAGAATTTAAAAATATGCCTTATTTTATTCCTCAGTTAGAAGCATGGAGTACTAATTATCAGGGATGTCTTCGGGTCGACATTAAGGCACAGAAACTTGTTCCTGCCTTTGAAGATATTAGTCGTGAAGATCTGAGAAATATGTGCCTGGCTATTATCCAGAATTTTTTTATGGAAGTACGAGGGATGTACCCCCCTATTGTAATTCCAGTTGCGACTTCTCATCACCTCAGTTTTGTAGTCCCCCTGACTATGCAGGCAAGAGATTCCTTAATGAAGCAGGCGGAAGAACAGCGTATGGCCGCTTTAAAGCAGGAATTACAGTTTGAAGACATTCCTCTTGATGAAGAGATTATGCCAGAGCAGGTGTTCCCGGAAGAGGATGATCCGTGGTATGGTTCTGGGTTATGATACTCAAATCTGGCAGAATTTCCGTGTCAAAGTTCCTGTGACGATCATCCTGCCAAAGAAAAACAGCAACATTTTGATCGCAGGAAAAAGCGGATCGGGAAAAAGCCTTAGTGCCAGATATTATCTGTATCAGATATTACATAACCGGGAAAGTTATGTCTGCATGGCTGACTATAAAGCTGGGGAAGAATACGAAGCATTGGAGGGTTCTCCCTCTTATGCTTCCGGGGAAAACGCTTTTCAGATGTTAGATACTTTCTACCAATTTTTTAATGAAGTACGAAAGAAAAGAATCCGCTTAAAAAAACATTATACACTCTTCATTGAAGAATGGAGCGGACTGCTGACATATGCAGAAAATCAGTCAAAGAAACAGAAAACCGATATCATGGCAAAAATAGGGGAAATTTTAGCAGTAGGCCGGGGACTGAATATTGGCATCATCCTTTGTGTACAAAGGGCGGATGCATCGTATTTTAGTGCCGGAACCCGTGACCAGTTTCAGGTTGTCATCAGTTTTGGCAGATGTTCTGCGGAGCAATTCCGTATGTTGGGGTTTCATGGAGAACTGGAAGAGAATCCTACTGCAAACTATAAGTCTGGACAGGCATTGGTTCTAGTGGACGGTCAGGAGGCAATCCGTGAAATTACGGTTCCTTGGATCCTTAATGAAAAAGAGCTTTGCCAGCAGATCCGATATTTACTGGATCGACAGCCAGACCTTACGGCACTTTGCCGGGCGGCGGCTGAAGGCCGGAGCACGGTGAAGTGACAGGAAGTGTCTGGGGTTTATGCCCGGTAGTATTACCGGGCATAAACAAACAACAGAAAATCATACAGCAAACCGCCTAAAATAAGGTTTTTCAGCTCAAAAAAGGCTGTTCGCATAGAATAAACCAAATAAACACCAGGAGGACTTTATTCATGGAAAAAACAAAAGAAACCGTAAAACCGTTTTTAAATATGCAGAGAAACGCCTATCAGATCACAATTAATAATCCAGAAGCAAATGGTTTTTCCCACATTATCATTAAAAAGGCACTAATCGAAAACTTTTCCACCCTCCGCTATTTTTGTATGGCTGACGAGATTGGAGAGCAGGGAACATACCATACCCATGTATATGTATACTTTAATTCCCGGGTACGCTTTAAAACAATAAAAAGGCATTTCCCTCCGGCACATATTGAAATTGCACACGGCAATATACGGAGTAATATTGATTACATATGTAAGAAAGGTAAATGGGAAAATACTTCCAAAGCAGAAACCCGTATAGAGGGTACCTATGAGGAATGGGGAGATATTCCGAAACAAAAAGGGCAGATGCCGGAAATGGAAGAACTTTATCAGATGATAGATGCAGGGTATACAAATGCAGAGATCCTTGCCACGAATAATGATTACATATTGAATATAGACAAGCTGGATAAAGTTCGTATTACACTTTTTACAGATAAATATAAAGGAAAACGGAGACTAAACCTGAAAGTTATTTATATATCCGGGATAACAGGAACGGGCAAAACAAGGGGTGTTCTGGATGAACACGGAGATGCCAATGTATACCGGGTATCCGACTATCTGCATCCTTTTGACCAGTACACCTGTCAGCCAGTAATAGCTTTTGAAGAGTTCCGAAGTAGTTTGAGAATATCAGATATGTTGAACTATTGTGACATATATCCTATCTCACTGCCAGCCAGATACAGCAACAAAGTTGCCTGTTATGAAACTGTTTATATTCTTTCTAATACGTCATTAGAAAGTCAGTATCAAGACGTTCAGAAAGAGGAACCGGAAACATGGGCGGCTTTTTTGCGCCGGATCCATGAAGTCAGAATTTACGGTCTTGACGGAACAATCACGATTTATGATTCCGTTGAAAAATATATGAGAAGAAACGAAAAGTTCCACTCTGTCGATCCTCAGGAAAACTGCCCTTTCCCAGAAGAATCCCCAGAGGGCAGAAAGGACAAGCCTTATGTATAAAACTAAAATCAGAGCAACAGAACAGCCGATCACAGTTAATATAGAGAGATTGGCGGCCATGTTATCTTGCGGCCGTGCCACTGCAAGAAAAATAGGAGAACAGGCAGGAGCAAAAATTGTGATAGGCCGCAGGGTTCTTTATTCTGTGGAAAAAGTAAAAAAATATTTATCCTCTCTGGAAGAATAGTCTATTTTTCTTTAAGTTCTCTGGCGTGTGTAGTATAATAAAAAAAGACAAAGCACGCTGTGAGAACAAGAAAAGAGGCTTTTTAAGAAAGGAATGGTTCTCATGGCAATTAGTAGGAAAGACCCAAAAGGAAGAAGATTAAGAGAGGGCGAAAGCTGGCGTAATGACGGAAGGTACAGTTATCGTTATACAGATGTAAGGACAGGTAAAAGATTGACCGTCTATGCACAAGATTTACCAGAGCTTCGGAAAAAAGAGAAGCAGATTGCAAAGGATATGGAAGATAACATACTGACAGACGGAGCAATCAAAAAAATGACGATCAACACTTTATTTGAGCGTTATATGGCAACTCGTGAGCTGGCTGATACTACAAGAGTTGGTTATGTTCGTATTTGGGAAAACAGAGTAAAAGACGAGATTGGAAATATTAAAGTTGTTCAACTTTTACCCTCACACATCAAAGCGTATTATGCGAAACTTTCCAAAGCTGGATATGCTTATTCTACAATCAAGTATATTCACAACCTGCTCTATCCTGCATTAGAAATGGCTGTTGCTGATGATATAATCCGAAAGAACCCTGCAAAGAATTCCATTAGCGATTATGGAAAATCAGCAGAGGAAAAAGAAGCCTTAACTGTTTCTCAACAAGAAAAATTTATGGAGTTTGTAAAACAGAGCAATGTCTATAATACATATTATCCCATGTTTACCATAATGATTGGTACGGGGTTGAGGTGTGGAGAGCTTATTGGTCTTACATGGAAAGATATAAACATCAAGGCAAAAACGGTTAATGTAGA
>OLRB01000556.1_pt1 | contig 23795 bp, 14 predicted proteins | sample 1672751 | NCBI WGS metagenome assembly OLRB01 (sample SAMEA3136720, study PRJEB25190) | human gut metagenome | biome: human gut; feature: human-associated habitat; material: faeces | place: Austria | collected 2013
AATATTTATTATTTTAATAAGTATTAATAGATAAACCTTTTAATAATACAAGTAAAACATCTTGTTATTATTTCTCAATTGATATAAACTCTGTGGTGTGGAAGAAATTAACATCTGCACTCGTGTAGATGGAGAATTGAAATGAGAAGAGATGTAACAAATTTAAAAGACGAAAATGGAGGTAATGATAATGAATAAGAAAAAATTATCAGTAGTAATGGCTGGAGCTATGCTAGCAACAACTGTTGCACCAGTAATGGCAGCGACTACTTCGGAAGAGTCAGCTAACCAGCTAGGTTTATTAATAGGAAAGGTTAGAGATATATTAGAATCAAAAAAATTCTCTGACAACGAAAAAAGAAATAAAATAGACGGTGTTGGTAATGTCTCAGGACAGTCAGTTTATTATGTAAAAATAAACGGTGTAGTAAATAATGATATATCAAAAGCTACAAAAGAAGGCGGAATGGCACTTCAGGAAGCTTTACAGACAGCTTTAGGAAACTTAGCTCCTGGAACAACAGTAGAAATATGGTCAAGAGGATTTGTTACAGAAGGTAGCGGAGACAATGAACAGATATTCGCAACTGAATTAAAAACAAATTATTCTAAAGAAGATATGGCCCAAGATAGTGCTGTAGTAACAAATATAAATAATATAACAACAGAACTTAAAAATCAAAATATATTAGCAAAAGACAACGCTGTAACTGTAGTGCCTAATCAGTCAATAACTATAAATCTACAGGAAAAAAGCGGAGTTGCAAGCGGTAAAATAGTTATAAAACCAGGAGATAAAGTATTAGATTTCGCTCAGTACTTAAATAACTCAGGAAATGCAACTACAATAAATAGTGCTAATCCTGCAAATCCAAGTGATTTCCACGGATTCCCTAAAAAATCAGTAAATGCAATAACAGATTATCAGCCTGTAGCAGATTCATTATATGAAACTATAAACATAACTGGTACAGCTCCTAATACATTTAAAACATCTGATTTATTCAATGGGGTAATGTTAACAACAGAAGGACACGATTTATTAACTAAAATAGAAGAATCAGCTAATCCAACAGTTGCAACTTCTAAGATAGCTCGTACTGAGGAAGCACCAGTAGATCCTAATAAAAATGGTGCTGAACAGACACCAGAACAGAAATCAGGAGCTTCTCAAGTAACACCAGAATCTTCTGAGAAAACTGAAAAAACAAATGAAAAAGCAAGTGGTTCACAGGCTCAGGATCCAAAAGTAAATACTTCACAGAATCAGGGTTCAAATGTAAATACACAGAATCAGGGTTCAAGTGTAAATACTGGATCACAGCCACAGACTAAAGAAACAACTGCCCCAGAAGCTAAAAGTGCACCAGATAAAAAAGGTTCTGTTGTATTCTCAACAATAGGTACAAATAGTGTAAACATATCTACATTAAACTACAACCTACCAAAATCAAGTGATGGTACATACGGATTTAATATAGCATTAACTGATAAAGATCAGAATGTTACTAACTATGTTGTAAAAGGTGATAAAAAAGACACTACAATATTATTAAACTGGTTATTAACTCAGAATCCAAAAGTAGACATACTTGCAGGTGAAAATAGATATGAAACAGCTGTAAAAGTAGCTGAAAAATACGCAAATGAAAATGACCCATTCGCAAACGGAAAAGGCGATGTAGTAATGGTAAACGGAAATTCATTAGTAGATGGATTATCAGCATCACCATTAGCAGCAAGCTTAAATGCTCCGATGTTATTAACAGAAAGCAATAGAATACCAAAAGCGACTATGGACTATCTTGTGAAATTATCTGGAAAAGCTACAGTTGGTAACTTAAGCGGTATAAAAATACACCTTGTAGGTGGTACAGATGTTATATCAAAAGAATTAGAAAGAGAACTAAAATCTTACGGATTTACAGTTGATAGATTTAATGGTAAAAACAGAGAAGATACTTCAATGAAAGTAGCTAAAAAAATAGGAAACACTACAAGTGCATTCGTAGTAGGTGCAGAAGGTGAAGCAGATGCTATGTCTATAGCTTCAGTTGCATCTAGTGCAAATATAAAAGCTAGTGGAAGTAAAATAACTCCTATAATAGTATCTAACAAAAATGGTTTATCAGACGATGCATTAGAAACATTCAACAACAAAAATATAACTATAGTAGGTGGAGAAGCAGTTGTTAGCAAATCAGAATTTGATAATGTTAAAGAAGCTGTAGGAACAAATGGCTCAGTTTCTAGATTAGCTGGTGAAAACAGACAGGAAACTAATGCAAAAGTTATAAACAAATACTACAAAGATTCATTTGGTTTAACTACTCAGAATAAAAAAGTAGTTGCAGGTGATGTATTAGTAGCTAAAGACGGACAGAGAAATAAAATGGAACTAGTTGATGCATTAACAGTATCTAACTTAGCTGCATTAAACAACTCACCTATAGTATTAGCTACAAATAAATTAGCTAAATCACAGATAAATGCATTAGAATTAAATGCTAAACAGGCAAACGCATTATACCAGGTAGGTCATGGTGTAAGCCTAAATGTTGTAAAAACAATAGCAAACAACTTAGGTCTTAACTAGTAGATAGTCAAATCTTAATCTATGATTAAGGTATTCTATAACTAGAATATTATGTAATAAAGTTCAAAACAAAGGGTATTAAAAGCTCAAATTATAGCAACATTTTAAAAGTATAAAGTAAAAGTAAATAAAAAAGAGATTTGTTAAATTATATGATAAAGTACAAACACTTCAAAATTATAAAGTATAACTAAAATAGAAATTAAATAAAGATAAAATATATTCATACTCAATCACGTTAGTTAGTGAGATTAGATTTTAGAAGATTTTTTAGAAAGTTAGTATTGAGTAAAAGATGTAAATTACTGCCACATAGTGGGGACTGTGTGGCAGATAAAAAATACTGGGTTTGGATTTAAAATAGATTGGGAAATGTAATGTCGGGGATACGCTCCTGGCATTACTACTGATAATTTTTCTTATTTATTTTTCTCCATTTTTCCTCAGTTTCGTTATAATAAGCTACCGTTTTCCTTTTTGAGTAGCAAATCGTTTTTCTTTTTTTCTCTAAACACATCTTTTTTCTTATTTAATAGTCGAGAGATTATTGAATAACTTTCACAAACATTCTTTTGTTTGGCAGGAATCCCTCATTCCACAGGGGATTTCCTGCCTTATTTTTTTTATTATTTCTTATATATGAAATTATTTTGAAAAATCAATAATTTTCTTGCAAATAGTGTTATTTATAGTATAATATTGATATAAGGAATTATTTATAGATTATTCATATTTTCGGCTCTGTTCCCTCAAACAGACACACCGAAAATGAATATACATTATTTTTAGATATCTCTTGTAGATAGTGGGAAAAAGAGACTGTTGTAGTTTTTCTACAGCAGTCTCTTTTGTTTCTGCAAAAAATTTTATCTAAAATCTATTGAAATTAGGGGAAAATTTTTACAGAATAAAGTATAATATAGATGTTATTGCTTTTGACTAGATTAAATTGTATTAAAATTTTATCTAGATATAAACTTATTTAAAATGAGTATAATCTTATTTAAAAACAATAAAGAGCAAAAAAGTGTATTTGAAGAAAATGAGTTTGAAGAAAATGTTGAGATTTAATAAATAAAATTTTATTAGAAAGAAGGTGTTTAGTATTAACAGAATAAATACTTTGATTAAGAAATTTAATTCATTGAAGGTTGTTTATAAAATTGCGAGTGTTATTGTTATTTTGATTCTTTGCTTTGCTGTTTATTTGGGTATTATGCAGCACAAGGAGTCAAAAAGAATTAAGGAGTATAAGAATACAAAAATAGCTCAGGAGCTATATGTCAACAACAAGAAGTTTGAGCCAAAGAGCCCATACAAACTTAGAAACGATATAGTATTCCTGCCTTTTGATGATATAGCTAAGGCACTAAATGTAAAATATAGCTATACAGAGGAAAATTTTGGAAAGATAGTTTTAAATTATCAGGGAACTACTTATGATTTAAAGAAAGGCTCTAATATAGTCTACAATAGAAAATCCAAAGAAGAGACTAAAATGGATGGAAGAGTAGAGCTTATAGAAGGAAAGCTATATGTTCCAATGGAGTTTATAAAGGATTGTATGTACGTTAATATTTTAGAGCTATCAAATAATAGAGTGTTTATAGATAGTTTTAAGGAAAGATTTAATTACGATTGGATTGATAAGACGAAATACATAGCCCACGCTATGGGTGGTATAGACCGTAGAGCTTATACAAACAGTCTTGAAGCATTTAAGACAAATTATAAAATGGGATATAGAATGTTTGAGATTGATATTACGTTTAGTGTAGAGGAAGAGCCAATTTTACTTCATTCTTGGAATCCAGAAGGACTTAAAAAACTAGGACTTCCATCTGCTTGGAATGAAAATAGACCTACAAAGAGCCAGTTTGAAGATACTTTAGTAAATGGTATGTATCATACGTTGTCTTTTGAGGATGCATGTAAGCTTATGCAGAAGTATAAAGATATTACTTTTGTTTTAGATGCAAAAGCAGAAGGTGAGCGGTGTAAGAGAATTTACCAGAAGTGTGTAAAAACAGCAAAGAGTATAGATCCTAAACTGCTTGATAGAATGATTCCTCAGATTTATGAAGAGGATATGTTGAATGATGTTATGGATGTTTATGATTTTAAATCTATAATATACAGTCTTTACAAACAGGACGAGTTAAATTCTAAGGAGATTATAGATTTTGCTTATGAAAATGGTGTAAAAGCAGTTGTTGTAGACAGAAGTAAGCTAAATTCTAAGTTTATAAACGAGCTTAAACAGAGAGGGGTTTATGTTTACGTAAATACGTATAATGATACAGAAAAGGTTAAGGAACTTGAAAAGCTAGGAGCTAAAGGAATCTTTTCTGACTTTATAAATCCAAAAACTGAAGAAAATAGATATGAAATTGAAGCAGAAGAGGAAGAAGCGTCTAATTAAATTTAGGCGCTTTTTTGTATGTAAAAATATCAATTAGATTTGTATGTAAAAATATTAATTAGAAAAGTTTTTTTGAAAAAATATACCAAAAATCTTGAAAAATTTTATCAAGAATATCATTTATTGCATCAAAAAGGTTACAGATTGTAACTTTTTGTGATATAATGATTTACATAATGTTATGAGATTTACATAATATTTATTAAATGATAATGATTATTTGTAAAAATTAAAATAATTATTTGTTTTGGTCGGTTTTGAGCGTTATTTAGTAGTGAGAGAGACTACGGTTTAAATTATATTTAAATTAGTTAAATTGAAGGAGGAATTTATGAATAAGAGATTTAAAGCGACAACAGCAATAGTAATGGCATCAACAATGTTAGCACCTACTGCAGCATTTGCTCAAAGTAGTGCACAGGGTTCAGAAGTTAGTGTAAATATAGAAAAACAGAGTGTAGTATTTGGGACAGAATCTTCTGTTTCAGTTAAGTTCAAAGAAAAATTAAATGCGGACAAGATAGTTTTAAACTTTAAATGTTACGATATGCCGCTAAGTGCAGAACTTAAATACAATTCTGATAAAGATATTTATGAAGGTACTATAAAAATAGACCAGGAACCAGAATATTTAAATGTATGGGAATTACAGAATATAGAAGTTAAATCATCAAATCCATATACATTAAATAGAAAAGACCTTGAAGGTATGGGACTTGACTTAGATTCTTGTAATATAACTCAGGAAGTTGTTATAGATGAGGCTGAAGTTCAGGAAGCTATAGCTAACGGAGATACTGCTTCTAATGTAATACAGAGAACTTTAGCAAGAAGTGCAGTTCCTGTTAAAAAGATGATAGGAGATAATAGATACGGAACAGCTGTAAAAGTTAGCCAGGAAGGTTGGACAAGTGCGAATACAGTTGTAATAGTTAATAGAAATGCTGGTATAGCAGGTACAATAGCTACACCTTTAGCTACTACATACAACGCACCTATACTTTTATCAAGTAAAGATGTTGTTCCAGCTAATATAATAAACGAAATAAAAAGATTAAAAGCTAAAAACATAATAATAGTAGGAAATACAAGTGATGTTTCATCTAAAGCAGTTTCAGCTTTAAGTAAGACAGGGGCTAAGATTTCTCGTATAAGTGGATCTAACAACTTTGAATTATCTTTAAATGTAGCAAAAGCTATAGATAAAGACCACGATGTTACAAAAGCATATATAGCTAATGGTTCAAGTGGGGAAATAGATGCTCTTACAATAGCTGCAAAAGCTGGGGAAGACAAACAGCCTATAATACTTACAGAACAGAATGCGATAAATTCATCAGTTTACAACTGGTTAAAATCAGAAAACCTATCTGATGCATATTTAATAGGTGGTACAACTGTTTTATCAAACAATGTATTAAATAAGATAGATGGAATAGTTAGTGCAGATGTAACTAAAAACAGAGTTTCTGGATCAGACAGACATGAAACAAATGCAGCTGTTATAAAAAGATTCTACACAAATAAAAATATAAATTCTTTATTTGTAGCTAAATCAGACGAGCTTATAGATGCTCTTACTTGTGGACCTTTAGCTGCTAAGAAAAAATCACCTATACTTATAAACCCTACAAGTTATGTATCAGCTAGACACTCAGAAAACTTAAATACATATAAAGCAGAAAAAGTTTATCAGATAGGTGGAGGTATATCTTCTAAAGTTATAACTTCAATATCAAACTCTGTGTCTAAACATAATTCAAATACAAATACTAATGAGGATACATCAAATAACAACAATAATAACAGTAATACAAACAACAACTCTTATAAAGATAATACTGTTGTACTTGATGCAGGTCATGGTGGTTCAGATTCAGGAGCAACTTCAAACGGAAGAAGGGAAAAAGATTATACTCTTGATACAACACTTGCAACAAGTGCATATTTAAGAAAACAGGGTATAAATGTAGTATTAACTAGAAGCAAAGATGAATACATATCTTTAGCAACTAGAGCTGCTATTTCTAATGAAGTAAGACCAGAATTATTTACTAGTATACACTATAACTCATATAATGGTAGTGCAAATGGGACAGAAGTGTATTATAATGTAAAGGATAAGAATGGTGGATTAACAAAGACTGCCGCATCAAATGTATTAAGAAGAATAGTTAATACTTTTGGATTCTACAATAGAGGAATAAAGGTAAAAGCAAATAGCAGTGGAACTGATTATTATGCAGTTTTAAGACAGAATAAATATCCAGCAATGTTAATAGAATGTGCATTTATAGATAATGCAAAAGATATGGAAAAACTTAACAGTGATTCTAAAATAAATAAATTAGGAACACAGATAGGTGCTGGTATAACAGAAACTATAAAATAATAATTAATATTTGCCACTATGTATAGTTGTGCTGTTATTTGAATTGCCGATTAAGTGTAAGGGGAAGAAAATGAAGTTAAGCAAAAAAATAAAACGAAATTTAATTACATTAACAGCAGTTGTTATAGCAGTGCGGGGATATGTAGGAAGTGGAAAAATTTTAGATAAGAAATTTAATCAGACATACGATATAAATTCAATTTTTGGTAAGGACAGATATGAGACATCTGTCCTTGCTAATGAATTAGGCTGGGAGAAGGCTGACGAGGCTGTCCTTATGAATACTAATTCTATAAGTACAGCAATAACAGCAGTTTCCTATGCAAATGAAAAAAATATACCTATATTCTTTACAACTCAAGAAGAGATAAGTCCAGAAGTTTGGTCTAGGATAAAAGAGTTAGGTGTTAAAAAGGTTTATGTCGTTGGAGGAATAAGGAGCATTTCAAAATCTGTTGAAAGAGCAATTCAAAGAACAGGTGCAAATACTGTAAGAGTAACTGAAAGCAAAAGATCAGACATATCTCTTAGATTTGCAGAGGCTCTTTATAAAGTGAAAAAATACGATACTGTAGCACTTGCTGTAGGTGAAGAATTTGGCTATGCTGAAGGGGTTTCTATGGCAATAGCAGCGTCGAGGGAGAATATACCTGTAATAACTTTAAATGAATCATCTTTATATGATACAGTAGATTTTTTAAAGGAAAAAGGTATTAAAAAGACTTATATAATAGGAGATAATAACAAACTTTCTAGTACTGTCGAAAAGCTAGTTCCAAACCCAGAGAGAATTAGTGGTACGGATTCTTACGACTTAAATAGAAAGATTATTAAAAAGTTCTATGACTTAGACAATACTGATGAGGCATTTATAGTAAAGGGAGGAACATACTTATACGGAGAAAGACTTCAGATAGGTGAATTTGTAAACTCTTTATCAGTGGCAAATGTTTCAGCAGACAAAAATATTCCTATTATATTCTGTAATGAGAATTTTCTTGAGGACGACCAAGAAAAATTTATAAATGAATATGGAATAAAAAAACTTACATCTGTCGGATTTGTTTTAGAGAGAGCAAAACTTTTAAATCCTGATAGAGTTAGAAATGCTTTTGGAGTTGCACTAGTGATTACTTCATTTGTTCTTCTATTTAGAGCTCTTAGAAAAAAGGATCAACTTGTGTAGTAAGTTTTAAGTTCAATTGGTAGGGAAATCATATATTGTCATAGTGAAGTGTAGCTATTGATAATATATGATTTTTTGAGTATAATATAAAAATAAGACTGAATAATAATTGATAATTAATGAACTTTATTTATGGAGGTAGATATGTCTAATAGTGCGAAAAGACCAGAGCAGCTAACAGAGGAACATATAAACTCTATAGACTATGATATAGTGAAAGGTGGAAGCTTATTCAATGCCTATCAGAGGATAATGGATATAGTCTTATGCCTTATAGCGCTTATAATAGGAATACCTTTAATGGTTATATTTGGAGTTTTAATAAAGATAGAGGATAATGGACCGGCTGTGTATAAACAAGAACGTGTTGGAAAAGGTGGTAAATGTTTTTATTTATATAAATTAAGATCTATGAGAACTGATGCCGAAAAATTTGGTGCTCAGTGGGCAGAAAAAGACGACCCTAGAATAACAAAAGTAGGTAAATTTATAAGAAAAACAAGAATAGATGAGATACCACAGCTTTTTAATATCTTAAGAGGTGATATGGGTATAATAGGCCCTAGACCAGAAAGACCGATGTTTACTGTTCAGTTTGATGAAGAAATACCTGGATTTATTAACAGATTATCTGTAAAACCAGGGCTTACTGGATGGGCACAGGTAAATGGAGGATATGAAGCTACTCCAGCAGAAAAATTAGAAGACGACTTATACTATATAAAGAATAGATCGTTCTTACTAGATATGAAAATTATATTTAAAACTGTCGGAGTTGTACTGACAGGACATGGAGCAAGGTAATTCAATAATACTATTATTGAATTACTTTGATTTTATGAAAAATATTTTATGAAATTTATTTAGGTATTTTTCAAAATGAAAAGAAGGTGAATCATGGATATTTCTATTAATAATAGATTTAATAAGTTAGAATTTTTAAAAGGTCAGTTTCTTAGCGAGAAGTTAAGAAGTAGACTTTTAGCCATGCTTATATTTTTTATAGTAGCTAGGTATCAGACTATGTCTCTACATTATCTAGTATACAAAGGAAGTATGGTTATGACTGGTGTTCTTGCTGGAATCCTTATTTTAGATTCTATAAGCAAGTATAAACCTATACACTATATTATATTTGGATTGTTTGCAGTTCAAATGCTGATAATAAAGAATCCAAATCTTCTTTATGTGTATTTCTTATCACTAGCATTTATTGATTGTGATATGTTTTATGTTATAAAAGTTTATATGGTAAGTAATGTTATTTTTTTTGCTATTTATATGACTATGAACATAACAGGGCTTAGAGAAACAGAATTTGTAAAAGGGAGAAATGACTTCGGTTATGGAAATCCAAACAGTGCATTTATAGCGATGTTTACGATTTGGATATCTTACCTTTACTGCAAATTCGACGATTTAGAGCTTATAGACGTAGTTATACTGCTATTCTTTGCATTATTAATGTATAAACAGACTAATACAAGAACTGGTCTTATAACTGTTGTAGCTGTAACAGCTATAATTCCATTTGTTAAATTTTTAAGAATAGATAATAAATTTATGAAAATATCTATAACATCTATTCCGATTTTAATATCTTTACTTAGTCTAGTAATAGCTTTTGTATTTAAAGAAAATAGCTTTTTAAATGATGTGTTATCTAGTAGACCACTTTATTGGAATAGATACCTTACTCATCCTGTAAATGGATTGACTCTATTTGGGCATCCATCAGATGTTAAGGAATATTTATTTGTTCCAAAGCTACCTTTTGATAGCGGATACTTAACACTTATGTATACTTTTGGTATATTTGGTTTTGTAATATTTATCGGCTTGTACTCTTATACAATATACAAGCTTTGTTCAGAGAATAGAAAAAGAGATATTATCTTTATAATAGCTATTCAGATATATGCTTTTGCAGAAAGTATGTTTACAGATATAGCTACCAATTTGGCCATAGTATTGATAGTTACGGCTATGAGCAGTATATCTCTTGGTAGATCTTGTGAAAGGAGAAAAAAATGCAAGAAGGTTTAGTTTCGATAGTTACTCCTGTTTATAATGCAGAAAGATTTATAAATGAAACTATAGATTCTGTTATGGCTCAGACTTATGATAATTGGGAGCTTATTTTAGTAGACGATTGTTCTTCAGATAATTCTGCGGCGATAATAGATGAATATGTTAAAAAAGATAGCAGAGTAAAATATATAAAAAATAAGGAAAACTCTGGTGCAGCTGTTTCAAGAAATGCGGGGATTGAAATGGCAAAAGGTCAGTATGTTGCCTTTGTTGATAGTGACGACGTATGGAAGCCAGAAAAGTTAGAGAAACAGTTAGCTTTTATGAAAAAAAATAATTATGCTTTTACATTTACAGCATATAGATATGTATTAGAAGATGGTACAGTTACAGATAAGATAGCTAATACAGTTGAAAAGATAAATTATGATGGACTTCTAAAAAATACTGTTATAGGTTGTTCAACAGTTGTTATAGACAGAAATATAGTAGGAGATTTTAGAATGCCATTACTTAGAAGGGGGCAGGATACAGCTACTTGGCTTCAGATTCTTAAAAAGATTGACTATGCTTATGGATTAAATGAACAGCTAGTAGAATATAGAAAAGTTTCAAATTCTATATCTAGCAACAAGTTTAAGGCATTAAAGAGAACTTGGAACATTTACAGAAATGTAGAGCATTTAGGATTATTTAAAAGTTGTTACGTTTTTTGTTGTTATGCTTTTAATGCATTGATGAGAAGAATGTAATAAAAATTACCGATGTGTATTTACGGTATTAAGTATGGAGGTATACACGATGAAAATTTCAGTAGCAGGAACAGGGTATGTCGGCCTGGTAACAGGAGTATGCTTATCTGAAAAAGGACACAATGTAACTTGTGTTGATATAGATGAAAAAAAAGTAGAAACTATGAAAAAAGGTATTTCACCTATATATGAAGAAGGCCTTGAGGAGTTAATGAAAAAAAATTATGCAGAAGGTAGACTTGATTACACTACAGACTACGAAGCTGCGTATAAATCTTCAGATGTTATATTTATAGCTGTTGGTACTCCAGAAAGAAGCGATGGGTCAGCTAACTTAGATTATATAAAAAGCGTTGCTACTCAGATAGCTCAGTCTATAGAAAAAGATACTTTAATAGTTATAAAATCAACAGTTCCAATAGGTACTAATGAAAAAATAGAGCAGTATATAAGAAAGAATTTAAAAGAAGGTATACATATAGAATTAGCTTCTAATCCAGAATTTTTAGCACAGGGAACAGCTGTTAGAGATACACTTCATGCAGCTAGAATAGTTATAGGTACAGAAAGTGAATGGGCCTCAAATATAATGCAGGAAATTTACAAGCCTTTTGATATACCTATGGTTCTTACTAATAGAAATAGTGCAGAAATGATAAAATATGCTTCAAACGACTTCTTAGCTTTAAAAATATCTTATATGAATGATATAGCAAATTTATGTGAGATAGTTGGAGCAAATGTAGAAGATGTAGCAAAGGGAATGAGCTATGATGATAGAATAGGTAGTAAATTCTTAAGAGCTGGTATAGGATATGGTGGTTCTTGTTTCCCTAAGGATACAAAAGCACTTCACTGGTTATCTGCTCAGAATGGATATGAATTAAAAACTGTTAAGGCAGCTATAGAAGTAAATGAACAGCAGAAATTAAAACTTATGAGAGCTGCTGCAGAAAAAGTTGATTCTTTTGAAGGAATGAATGTAGCTGTTTTAGGACTTACTTTCAAACCAGGAACAGATGATTTAAGAGAATCTCCAGCAATACCTAATATAGAGTATTTATTAGAAAGAGGAGCTAATGTATTTACATTTGATCCAGTTGGAGTTGAAAATGCTAAAAAGAAATTTGGGGACAAAATAGTATACACAGAAACTGCTAAAGAAGCTTTAAAAGATGCTCAGTTATGTTTCATAATGACTGAATGGAAAGAGGTAAAAGACCTTACTCCAGAAGATTTTAAAGAAATGATGTCAGAATGTGTTGTATATGATGGTAGAAACTGCTACCTTCCAGAAGATATGGAAAAAGCTGGGATAGAATACCACTCAATAGGTAGATAAACCATTTAATAGGTAGATAAATAGATAAAATAGAGGTGTTTCAAAATGAGTTTATATAAAGATATACTTGATGGAAATGAAAAAATATCAGTTGTAGGACTAGGATACGTAGGAATTCCTTTAGCGGTTGAATTTGCACGCCACACATCTGTTATAGGGTTCGATATAAATAAAGAAAAAATAGAACTTTATAAAAATGGAATAGACCCAACAGAAGAAATAGGAAATGAAGAAGTAAAAAATACTACAGTTAAATTTACTTCAGATGAAAAAGATTTAAGAGATGCAAAATTCCATATAGTTGCTGTGCCAACTCCAATAAATCAGGATAAAACTCCAGACTTAAAACCTGTAATAGGAGCTACAGAAGCAATAGCAAGAAACCTTACTAAAGGTTCAATAGTAGTTTATGAATCTACAGTTTATCCAGGAACTACTGAAGAGGTTTGTATACCAATTCTTGAAGAAATATCAGGATTAAAATATATGGAAGACTTTAAGGTTGGATATTCTCCAGAAAGAATAAATCCAGGGGACAAAGTAAACAGACTTACTACTATAATGAAAATAGTATCTGGTTGCGATGATGAAACACTTGAAGAAGTTGCAAATATATACTCAATAGTAGTAGAAGCTGGTGTTTATAGAGCTGAGAGTATAAAAGTAGCAGAGGCTGCTAAAGTAATAGAAAACTCTCAGAGAGATATAAATATAGCATTTATGAATGAGATAGCTATGGTATTCAATGAAATGGATATAGATACAAAAGCTGTTTTAGAAGCAGCAGGAACAAAATGGAACTTCTTAAAATTCACTCCAGGATTAGTTGGAGGACATTGTATAGGAGTTGACCCATACTACTTCATATACAAAGCTGAGGAATTAGGTTATCATTCTCAGATAATATCAGCAGGTAGAAGAATAAACGATGGTATGGCTGAATTTATTGTTTCAAATACAGTTAAAGAAATGATAAAAGCAGATAGAAAAGTAAAAGGTGCAAAAGTTTTAGTTATGGGTATAACATTTAAAGAAAATTGCCCAGATACTAGAAATAGTAAAGTTGCAGATATAATAACTGGACTAGAAGATTACGGAATGGAAGTAAAAGTATACGATCCAGTAGCCGATGAAAATGACGCTATTAAATTCTACGGTGTAGATATGATAACAGAAGAAGAATTAAAAGATTTTGATTGTATAGTAGCTGCTGTCAACCACAGTGTATTTGCAAAATTCTCATTAGATGAGATAAAAGCTATGGAAAATGATAAAGGCGGAAAAGTTCTTATAGATATAAAAGGAATATACAATGCAAAAGAAGCGGTAGAAAAAGGATTTGCATATTGGAGATTATAAAAGATTTGCATATTTAAGATTATAATAGGAGGAGAAGGTATGAGAGTATTACATGTATGCTCTTATTATATCACTTCTAAACTTTATAAAAACTTGATAGAAAATTTAGCGGAAACAGGTATATATAGTAGAGTGTATATACCTGTTTCTTCGAATGAGATGATAAACAAGTTTGTAGGCGAAGAAAGTGATATGACAGAGTATTTATATTCTAAGTGTTTTAATAAATTTGATAGAGTAAGCTTTAAGTGGAAAAATAAAAAAATATACTCTGATTTAAATAAGAATGTCAAATTGGATGATATAGATATAACACATGCACATTCACTTTTTGTAAATGGATATGTTTCTTATAGACTTAAAAAAGATAGAGGGCTTGATTATATCGTAGCTGTTAGAAATACAGACGTAAATACATTCTTCAAAAAGGTTAAACACCTTAGACCTCTAGGTGTTGAGATAATGAAAAATGCTAAACAGGTTATATTCTTATCTGAAAGATATAAAAATGATGTTATAAAGGAATATGTTCCTAAAGAATTAAGAGAAGAGATTTTTAATAAGTCTGTGGTTATTCCTAATGGAGTGGATAGTTTTTGGCTAGAAAACGAAATAATGGATGAAGAAAAAACAGTAGATAAAGATAATGTTAAGTTAGTATTTACAGGAAAATTAGATAAAAATAAAAATATTTACACTTCAATAGATGCTGTTAAGAAGCTTAATGAAGATGGGTTAAATGCTACTTTAGATTTAATTGGTGATGGACCTGAAAAAGACGGTATAAAAAAATATGCCGAGGAAAATGCACCAGGTAAGGTAAATCTACTAGGATTTATGGATAAGACAAAGATAATAGATGTATACAGAAATAGTGATATATTTGTTATGCCATCTAAATTTGAAACATTTGGTCTAGTTTATGTTGAAGCATTGACTCAGGGTCTACATTTGATATACACTAGAGGACAGGGGTTTGATGGCTACTTTGCAGACGGAACTATTGGATATAGTGTAAAATACGATGATTCAGAGGAAATAAAAAATAGAATAAAAGATATATCATCTGGTAAGGTTGAAAAAATATCAAATTATAAAGATAAAATTCTAAATGATTTCGACTGGAAAAATGTAGCTGAAAGATATAAAAAAATATATTCTAAATAGCGAGGAAAAACAGATGAAAGTACTATATATAGTTAATATGGATGAGAATAATAAAAAAGGTCTTTTCATGGCAACTCATGAAAAAATCAAAGCTATAATGAAACTTCATCCAGAAAATGAATACAAAATCATATCTGTTCAGTTTAAAGATACAGGTCTTTTTAGAGCTATTAAAAAGATAACTGGTAAAAAGACCTATGATAAAACTAGCGATGAATTTACTTTTGATGGGGTAAACTACAAAAAAGTATATTTAAGCATAGATATGAAGAGTAAAAATATTGAAAAACAGGAAGATGATAGAGCTAGATTTGCAGAATTCTTCTCAGCTTGTAAAGAAGATATTGAAAACTGTGATATAGTAAGCTGCCATTGGGGTTACCCACATGGAAGAATAGCTTATTGGATAAATAAGGATTTTGGTAAGCCTTATATCGTAACATATCATGGTAGTGATGTTCATACAATGCCGTTTAATAATAGCGACATAAAGAAAAAGGTGCTACAGATAATGGAAAATTCTGTGCAGAATATTTTTGTAAGTAAAAAACTTATGGATACTGCAAGAGAACTTGGATATTCTGGAGATAATTGTACTGCTTCAAGAAATGGAGTAAATACAGAAAAATTCTACCCAATATCTGAAGAAGAGAAAAATGAAATTAGAAATAAGTATAATATAACAGGCAAAAATATCGGATTTGTAGGTGCTATAAATGAAGTAAAAAGATCTGATAAATTTGCTGAGATATTTGAAGCTATAAAAAATTTAGATTCAAATAATGAATATACATTTACTGTTGTTGGAGATGGGCCTTTAAAATCAGAAGTTGAGAAAAAATGTAAAGAAAAAAATCTACACGTTGTATTTACCGGAAATCAGGAAAGCGACGGTGTTAGAAAGTTTATGAATACTATGGATGTAATGATTCTACCTAGTAAGAGAGAGGGATTTGGATGTGTTGTTACAGAGGCAAATGCATGTGGTGCAGCTGTTGTGGGTAGTGATGCAGGTGGAATTCCTGAGGCTATAGGTATAGAAGAGAACGTAGTAAATGACGGAGAAGGTTTTGAAGAGAGATTAGCTAAAAGAGTTGTAGAGGTAGTTAATTCTGACAACGACAGAGATGCAATTTCTAAACATACAATGGATAACTTTGCTTGGGAAAAAATAGCAGAGGATGAGGCTTCTTTTTATGGAAAGGGGGCTTTAAACTAGATGAGCAAGGTTGCAAAAGCTACGGCAGCCCTTATGGCTGTTACGATGCTTTCAAAAATAATGGGGTTTGGTAGAGAGCTAGTACTTGGAGCTTTATATGGGGCAAGTACTTATAGTGATATTTTCATAGCTGCATCAAACATACCTAAGGTACTATTTACATTAGTTGCTACAGCGCTTGCAACTACATTTATTCCACTTTATTATGAAAACTTAAGAGAAGGTGGAGAAGATAAGGCGCTTAGATTTTCAAATAATATACTTAATATAACTATTATACTAGGTATAATATTATCTACATTGTCATTTATTTTTGCAGGTCCTATTGTAAAAATATTTGCTATGGGATTTAAAGGTGAGACTTTTAGACAGGCTGTTATATTTACCAGAATAATAATATTCGGTGCAATATTTACAGGTCTTAGTGATATAATGAAGTCTTATTTACAGTCTAAAGATAGTTTTACTATACCTGGACTTATAGGTTTACCATACAACATTATATTAATCGGAGCGATGATTCTTAGTGTTGTTTTAGATAATGTTTACATTCTACCTGTTGGTGCACTGTTAGCTATGGCGAGTCAGTTCTTCTTCCAGGTACCATTTGCCTATAAGAAGGGATATAAATATAGATTATTTGTAGATTTTAAAGATGAATATGTTAAGAAGATGCTTATACTTGTAGCTCCTATAGTTATAGGGGTTGCAGTGGATCAGATAAATATAATGGTCGATAAAACACTTGCTTCGACTCTAGTAGAAGGAAGTATATCTGCTCTAAATTATGCGGATAGATTAAAAGGGTTTGTAACAGGTATGTTTATCGCATCTATATCTGCGGTTGTATATCCTCAGTTCTCAAGACTATCTGCAGCAGAGGATAGAACAGAGTTCTTTGACTTTATTAGAAAAAGTATAAACTCTGTAATAATTATAATAATGCCTATGACAATAGGTGCTATGGTGCTATCTCAGCCAATAGTTAGAATATTATTCCAGAGAGGGGCATTTGATGCAAGAGCGACTCAGATGACTGCTATAGCTTTAGTATTCTATTCTATAGGTCTTATAGGGGTAGGACTTAGAGATATACTTACTAAAATATTCTACTCTGTACAAGATACAAAGACACCGATGATAAATGCTACAATAGCTGTTGTTATGAATATATGTATGAACTTAATATTTATAAGACATTTAAAACACGGTGGGCTTGCACTTGCTACAAGTTTATCTTCAATAATATGTATATTACTTCTATTTAGAAGTCTTAAAAAGAAACTTGGAGATTTTGGTCAGAAAAAGATAATAATTGTATTTTTCAAGACTACTTTTGCAGCACTTATAATGGGTGTTGTTGCTAGAGTGGTTTATAAATTTATATTTGCTATGCTTGGAACAGGTCTAATAATGGAAGTAATAGCTCTAGGTACTGCTATAGTTGCAGGTGCAACTGTATATGGGCTTTTAATACTGTTATTTAAAGTTGATGAAGTATCAATGATAACAGATATAGTTAAGAAAAAACTAAAAAGAGGTTAGTTTAAGTTTTTAGAGTTAGTTGTGTATTAAAGATAGTAATGGATTAAATGTAATTGGATATTAAAGATAGTTATATATTAAAGATAGTTATATATCAAAGTTGTTTATATATAAGTAACAACTTGTTACAAATATGTAACTGTTACTTTCTATTAATACAATATTAACCTATTAATAAGTAAAATTTAAAATTAGAAACAAAAAAGTAACAAAAAAATAATTATATAGTAAAAATAGACGAAAAAAAGCTTGGATTTGGTGTTAAAATCCAAGTTTTTTTTATTGGAAAGTAGTAAATAATTGCGAAAAGTTGACATAATACTACAAAAATGATATATTCAAATGGTCGCAGCAAATTTTAATTTGTCATTTTTAGTCATAAGTTTCAAATTGTTACTTTTAAGAATGTAGCAATTTCAACGTTTTACAGATAAATGTTACTAAAAAAGACAAAAAAGTTACAGAAATGTAACAAAAATACTTGTATATGACAAAAAGCTATGATAGAATAGAAAATGTAGAATTTAAGAAATATAAATTTTACTACATTAACCACTAACTAATAAGAGAATCAGGAGGGCGATTAATGCATTCGTTAAACATAAATAAGAAAATATCTAAAGTAATGGCAGCAGTTATAATAGCTGGATCACTAACAGTATTCGCTGGAAACAATACAGTAAACGCTGATGAAATATCAGATTTATCATTAGTTTCTACTCAGGAAGTGACTGATGTAACAAGAGCAGCAGCAAAAAATGGTTTTGTTAAAGAGGGCAACAAAACTTTCTATTATAAAAACGGAAGTAAAGTAAAAGGTTGGGTTGAATCTAACGGTAAAAAATATTACTTCATGAAAGACTATACAATGGCTAAATCAATGTTTAGAGCAATATCAAATGTTAAATATTACTTTAAAGCAGATGGTTCATTAGCAGCTAACGAAATAGCAAAAACAACTGAAGGAATGTTTAGATTCGATGCTAACGGAGTAATGGTAAAAGGTGAAGAATACGCAGAAGTATTAGAATGTGACTTCTTAAATGTAAGAACAGAAGCTAATTCTGATGCAGAAGTAGTTGGAAAAATAAATACAGGTGATGTAGTTCAGATAATAAAAGAAGGAAATGGTTGGTGTAAAGTAAAATCAACTAATGGACTTCAGGGATGGGTAAATGAAGATTACCTTACATCATACGAAGTTAATGCAAAAGTTCAGAAAGTAATAGCTACTGCAAAAGCTCAGATGGGTAAACCATATAGATGGGGAGCAAGTGGACCAAGTTCATTCGACTGTTCAGGATTAATGCAGTATGCATTCAAAAAAGGAGCTAATATATCTCTTCCAAGAGTTTCAAGAGAACAGGCTACTGTAGGTAAAAAAGTTGCTAAAGCAGATTTACAGCCAGGAGATTTAGTATTCTTTGCAAGAGGTGGAAGAATACATCATGTTGGAATGTATGTAGGTAACGATCAGTACATACATGCACCACAGACTGGTGATGTTGTTAAAATAAGCAAATTATCTGCAAGAACTTTATACACTGCAAGAAGAGTTATACAGTAATTAGGGTAATTATAGGACGTTTATAAGCGTCCTTTTTTATTTGCAAAAAATAGCAGGAGCAAAGGTATAGATATTAACTTTTGCTAATTGATTTTGCTAATTGAAAATTAGTATATACTAAAAATGAATAAAAATGAATTTTTGATAGGAATTAAGTTTGATTAACAATTAATAGTATAATACTTACTTTAAATTTGGAAATATAGTTGATCTAAATTATAAAATATGTTCTACTAAATGGGTTATAGTAAAAAAAATATCTTATAGAAAACAATACAAAATATAGTAAAAATATGGATTAATGATAAAAAAAAGTTATTAATTGGCACTTTTTAAAAAGTCTAAATTTATTGAAAAAATAGAATTTTTTTCGGTAATAAAAAAATGATATAAATAAAAAAATTCTAAAAATTTAAAAAGATAATTGAGAAAAAGATATGAATAATTATAGAATTTAAGTTGAATTGATAAAAAAATAATAAAAAATTAAATGGAAAACGTAATCATAAGATTTAAAAACATAAAAAATTTGAATCTATAAGATAAATAAATTAATATAAGTTTCTTATTATACTAAAATATTTATTGATATAGGGCTAAATATATATTAAAATTGTAATTGTCGAGGGGGAATACTAATAAAATTAAAAAGTATTGCTCTGGATGTTAAATTAATAGCATAATTGCATATCAGTGGCAATCAAAACAAAACTGAAAATTAAATAGGAGGAATTTTGTTCAAATGGGAGAAACAAAGAAAAAAGGATATCCAAAGGGCTTTTGGGTATGTGGATGTACTGAAATCTTTGAACGTCTTGCTTACTATCTAGGTCGTTCACTGATACTTATTTTCGTAACAGCATCTGTTGCAACAGGAGGTCTTGGACTTTCTAAAGGACAGGGTGCTACAATGCAATCATTATTAACAGCATTTGCTTATCTTGGACCATTACTAGGAGGAGTTATCGCCGATAGATATATAGGTGGACGTTATACTACTCCAATAGGTTATATAATAGCAGGTATAGGTTACTACTGTGGTGGTATAGCTAAATCACCTGCAATGGTTTATGTTATGATATTCTGTGTAAGTATAGGTCTTGGTTTACAGAAAACTGGTGCACTTGTAGGACGTATAGTAACAGATAAAGATCAGGTTGACTCTGCTTTCTCTATCCGTTATACATTAGTTAACACAGGTGCTTTCATAGGTACTTTCTTAGTTGGTATATTATACAAAGACGTATTCGCTAAAAATGGAGTACTAGGATTCGCTCCTTGCTTCAAATTAGCTGCTGTATCAATGTTTGCTGGTGCTTTATGGTTCTTCGTTCTTGGTAATCGTTTCATGGGTGAAGTTGGTAAAAAACCATTCAAATTTGAAAAAACTCCTGAAGAACTTGAAAGAGAAAAAGAAGAAGCTGCTCATAAAAAAGCAGAAGCTAAAGATGAACCTCTTACTAAAGTTGAAAAGAAAAGAATCGCTGCTATATTCCTTGTAGCTGGATTCTCAGTAATATTCTGGATATTCTGGAACTTAGCATATCTACCAGTTTACTACTACTGGACAGAAAATATGAACTGGGTTGTTGCAGGATACGAAGTTCCAACTACTTGGTTCGACGCTGCTAACTCACTATTCTGTGTAATCTTAGGACCTATTACAGCTATGTTATGGAGAAAACTTGCTGCTAGACCACAGGGAGATATGTCTTTATTCAAAAAGACTGGTATAGGTATAGGAGTACTTGGTGTATCTTACATATTCTTCGCAGCATTAGATATAATGCGTGGTGGAGCTAAGATAAGTGTTCTATGGTTATTAATATTCTCATTCATATTAACATTAGGTGAAATGTTCTTCTCACCATTAGGACATGCATTCATAAGTAAATATTCTCCAAGCCGTTACTTATCAACAATGATGGCTGTTTGGGGTATAGCTACATTCATATCTTCATTAGCATACGGACCATTATTCAGTGCTACATTCGAAGGTGGATTCAAATTCTCTCACGTATGTATAGCAATAGCAGTAGTTGCATTCATATCAGCTGTTGTTCTATTCGTACTAGATAAGAGATTATCTAAACTAGTTGAAGATGAAGAAGAAGTAGAAGCTTAATCTTGACAATATAATAAAATAGCATATAAAAGCTGTTTCACTTAATTGTGAAACAGCTTTTTAAAAGCGATCAAATATTTTTAATTTTAAAAAAATAGAAAAAACTTAAATGTAGATAAAAAAATAATTGTATTATGAAATTCAGTAGGGGGTAATTATAATGACTGTTAAAGAAAGAATAGCAAAACTTCGTGAATTAATGAAAGAAAATGGAATAGATATATATGTTGTTCCAACATCTGATTTCCATCAGAGTGAATACGTAGGTGAACATTTTAAAGCTAGAAAATTTATAACAGGATTTACAGGTTCTGCGGGTACTGCAGTAATAACTCTTGACGAAGCTAGATTATGGACAGACGGAAGATACTTCACTCAGGCTGCTAAACAGTTAGAAGGATCTGGTGTAGAATTAATGAGAATGGCTGAACCAGGAGTACCTACAATAAATGAATACTTAAAATCTACTGTATCTGAAGGTAACTGCCTAGGATTTGACGGTAGAGTAGTAGCTATGGGAGATGGACAGGGCTACGAATCAATAATAGAAGAAAACAATGCTACTATAAAATATGAAGTAGATTTAATAGATGAAATATGGGAAGACCGCCCAGAACTTTCTAAAAAACCAGCTTTCAAACTAGGAGAAGAATTCGCAGGAGAAAGCGCTGCTAGTAAAATAGAAAGAATTCGTGAATACATGAAAGGTTGTGGAGCTACTTACCACACAGTTGCAACTATAGATGATATATGCTGGACACTTAATATGCGTGGAGATGATATAGACTTCTTCCCACTAGTATTATCTTATATGGTTGTTAAAATGGATGGAGTAGATCTATACATAGATGAAACAAAATTAAACGATGAACTTAAAGCAGAATTCGCTGAAATAGGTGTAGCAGTTCATCCTTACAATGATGTTTATGCTGATACTAAAAAAATACCAGCAGGTGAAACTATACTTATAGACCCTTCTAGATTAAACTATGCTATATACAGCAATATACCAGAAGGTGTAGCTAAAGTTGAAGAAAGAAACCCAGAAGTTTTATTCAAAGCTAGAAAAAACCCTAAAGAAGTAGAAAATATGAGAATAGCTCAGTTAAAAGACTCTGTAGCTCATGTTAAATTCATGAAATGGGTTAAAGAAAATGCAGAAACAATGGAAATAACTGAAATGAGTGCATCTGAAAAATTAGATGAATTAAGAGCAGAAATGGGTAACTTCATAAGACCAAGCTTTGAACCAATATCAGCTTATGCAGACCATGCTGCAATGATGCACTACTGCTCAAAACCAGAAACAGATGTAAGACTTAGAGAAGGTAGTGTTTATTTAACAGATACTGGTGCTGGATTCTGGGAAGGAACTACAGATATAACAAGAACATTCGTACTTGGTGAAGTATCAGATACTATAAAAGAACACTTTACACTAGTTGCTATGTGTAATTTACGTCTTGCAAACTCAATATTCCTAGAAGGTTGTGTTGGTATGAACTTAGACATACTAGCTAGAAAAGCTTTATGGGAAAGAGGTCTTGACTACAAATGTGGTACTGGACATGGTGTAGGATACCTATTAAATATACACGAAGCTCCAACAAGCTTCAGATGGAGATATAGAGCTGGAGATACTCATCCACTAGAAGAAGGAATGATATTAACAGACGAACCAGGTGTATATATAGAAGGATCTCATGGTATAAGATTAGAAAATGAACTTCTAGTATGCAAAGGAGACAAAAATGAATATGGACAGTTCATGTACTTAGAACCAATAACTTACATACCATTCGATTTAGACGGTATAGTTCCAGAAGTTATGAACAGTGATGATATAAAATACTTAAATGACTATCATAAATTAGTATTCGAAAAAATTTCTCCATACTTAAATGAAGAAGAAACAGAACCTTTTATTAAAGTTACCAATTTTGAAGATAATTCTGAGAATAATACGGATAATTCCAAGAAAAATAATGATAATTCCCGAGAAGAATCCCTAAAGGAAAGTAAAGTAAAGGAAAGTAAATATTATTATAGCAATCCAGATCTGAACAGAGAGTTCTGTCTTTATCTTGATATG
>OLRB01000572.1_pt1 | contig 23209 bp, 23 predicted proteins | sample 1672751 | NCBI WGS metagenome assembly OLRB01 (sample SAMEA3136720, study PRJEB25190) | human gut metagenome | biome: human gut; feature: human-associated habitat; material: faeces | place: Austria | collected 2013
AAAAGTGCGTAGTATTTTCTACGCACTTTAATACTTATTAATCTTCAGCAAGTGAAAATTCAGCATCTAATAAATTTCCGGGAGACAATATAATCTCACATTTACTATACATTTTTTCAGCCTTATCCAAAGCCTCTTCTGGACTACTTGCCTCGATTTCAAAAGTATCAGCAAGATGCTCTTCAACAACAACCTTGTAAATCACAAAAACCACATCCTTTTAAACAAATTGATCTACATTATACCACAAAATAAAAGAAAAAGATTATATACAGAAAAAAACTATTCAAAATTAAAAAAATATATATCGAATTTATACAAAACATTGAATTTAAATAAAATCAGTAGTACTATAAAGCTAACAAACAAAAGGAGGCGAACCATATGCACAAAAAACTACTATCAATAGCACTAGGTGCGATGTTAACGTTATCAACAATAGCTTCAACATTTGCTCTACCAGACTATGTAAATGACGGAATAAATGCAAAATATGTCAACATAGGTCCATACGATTCATACGACAACTTTGAAAAATTTCTAAAAAACGATGCAGATGCAACCGTATTAGTTTCTCAAAGAAATATGGCAGATGGACTAAGTGCAAGTGGACTTGTTGGAGCAGCAAATGCAAACTTAGTACCTGTTTATACAAGCCATGGAAGCAGTGGAGTTGTTAAAGACTACATCTTTACAAAAGATGTATATATAATCGGTGGGGAACAGGTAATAACTAAAGAGCTAGAAAATAAGCTAAAAAAATCAGGACATAATGTAACTAGATTAGCAGGAAAAAATAGATACGAAACTAGTTACAGAGTAGCTGAAGAAGTTGCTAGACTTACAAAAGTTGACGATGTAGCAATAGTTAATGGAAAAAATGGAGAAGCCGATGCAGTTTCAATAGCTTCTGCAGCTATAAAAAATAAAATGCCTGTAATAGTTACAGACGGTAAAAAATTAAATTCTAACCTAAGCTCAGTAAAAACTTATGCAATAGGTGGAAATTCAGTAATAAGTGAAAGTTTAGTTAAGAAAACAAAAGCAATAAGACTTGGTGGAAAAAATAGATTTGAAACTAATAAAAAGATAATACAGAAATTCTATCCAGGTTGTAAAAAATTTATGATATTAGAATCTAATGGAATACATAGATCATTTGCACTTCAGGCGATAACAGCAAATCAGCCGATAGTATTAGCAGATGTTAAGAGCGATAAAAGTGTATTAAGTGGAGCAAAAGAATTATTATTTGTATACTTTGAAACTCTTCATCCAAATATAGAATCATCTTGTTTAGCTGGAGCAGCAGGAAAAGGTGTATATAAGGCTTATGAAACTCTATACAAAAAATTAGGAAACAAGAGAAATAGCATGTGCTATACATATAATCCAAAGGAAAACTACGTAAACAAGGCTAGTTTAAGAAAAGATTATTATATATTTAGTATAGATGACTTCTACATGGAATATGGAGATTATGAGTTAAGTTCTTGGGATTTAAACTATTTAGTAAATAAAAAGACAATGAAAATATACTCATATGGACCAGACCATGTATTGAGATTTGTAAAATAGAGTTAAAAATAATATAGTAATAAAATAGGGGCTATAGCAGATGATTATTGCAATAGCCCCATTTATTTTGTATATACTAGTTTTTATATAATTTTTATAATCTATTTACATCCTTTACAAGAAATACATTCTAAATCTTTTCTTATCCTTAAAGAAGTCTCACTCTTACCTAAACCACCAAAAGTACATCTAAGCTCTATAGGAAGTTTCATACCTATATCGTACATAGCATCTATAGTCTCATCAAGAGGAATCACTTTATCGAATCCAGCAAGAACCATATTTGTACAGCTAAGTGCATTCATACCACCGATAACATTCTTGTTTAAGCAAGGAACCTCAACTCTATTGGCAACTGGGTCACAAGCAAGACCTGTAAGTCCTTGAAGTGCCATAGATGCAGCATCTATACATTCTCTAGCATCTCCACCCATCATCTGGCAAACACCTGCTGCTGCCATTCCAGATCCAGCGCCACATTCAACCTGACATCCACCAACTTCTGCGGCAAATGTAGCTCTTTCGGCAAAAAATACACCGATAAGTCCTGCAGCTAGCATTCCTTTAACAGTTTCTTCTCTAGAAGTTTTTAGAGATTTTTCTACACCAAGAAGAGTTCCAGGTAGGCATCCACAAGAACCTGCAGTTGGAGCAGCTATAATTACATTCATAGAGCTTTTTGCTTCCATTATAGCAGTTATATTTTCAATAACTGAGTTCATGACAGAGCCTGGAACTAATCTACTTTCATTTTCTCTTATTTTATGAGATTGAGAGTGAAGGATTCTATCTTCATACTCTGTACCAGCAAGACCAGTTTTTGCCCGTGTATCCATTATTTCGACAAGATTGCTCATCTGCTCAAAAACAGCCTCTTTTGTTGTAGCACCTCTAACACTTTCATAGATTGTTGCAAGTTCCCAAAGTTCTAGACTCTTATCTTTGTTATATTCAAGCATTTCACTAGCAGAGCAGAAAGGTACAACAGTATCTGCTTTTGCTCTTGTAGGTAGTACAGGAGTGAAGTAGTATTTATCAATTATGTGCCATGTTCCGTCAAGAAGGAACCAGTTTTCTTCTGTAAGGTTGGCAGAAGTTTTTAGATTTATACAGAATTTTGAGTCTTTTTCTGAGATAGATACCATTTCAAAAGATTTTATCTCTTTTCTTAAAAATTCTTCAACAACACATAATTCACCTGGGCTCTCATCTGTAATTATGCATAATTCAAAATAGTCTCCAACCATAGAGATTTCAAAGCCCTCAAGCTTGATTATATCTATCATTCCACCGCCAGTAGATATGGCATCTATATGTACTACTTTTCCACTTCCAGATGTTACTTCTATTCTGTAGTAGTTTGGATGTTCTACACCATAATCTAAAATTCTATACTCAAGGTCGATTCCATTTTCTGGGACAAGAGTGCGATATTGGTCTACTCTAGAATCAGTAAGTGGTATTCCTAAAATTCCACACGCAAACCCCATATCTGTTCCATGTCCGTCATGAGATTCTGCAAGAGATCCATTAACATCAAAATCACAGACAATCTTTTTAATATCTGCATTTACTGACTGTCTAACAATTTCTCCAATTCTTGCTGCAGCTGCAACATGTGAACTAGAAGGGCCTCTCATTATTGGGCCGATAACATCATTAAAAATACTTGGCTTTTGCTTTTTCATAATAAATTCTCCCTATTTATTTTATTTTCTTTCTGAGAAGTGTGTTACAACAATTTTATAAGTAAAAAACATTTACTATTTTTTGTTTATTTAATTATATATATATCAAAAAAATAAGAATTTTGCTATCAAAATACTTAAAAAAGATAATTATTATCGTAGTTAAATAGTATAATATAAGATAGGAAAATTATACGTTGAAAGGAGTGAAATTTTTGAAAGGAAAAATAATGTTTCAAGGAACTGCATCCAATGTAGGAAAGAGTATAATTGCTGCAGGTATGTGCAGAATTTTTGCTCAGGACGGATACAAGGTAGCTCCTTTTAAACCGCAGAACATGGCACTCAACTCTTTCATCACAGATGAAGGACTAGAGATGGGAAGAGCTCAGGTGTTTCAGGCAGAAGCAGCAGGGATAAAGCCAAAAGCAGACATGAACCCAATCCTATTAAAGCCATGCGGAAATCATAGAAGTCAGGTGATTGTTAGAGGAAGAGTCGTTGGAGAGATGCACTCCTCTGAATATCATGAATATAAATTAGAGTTAGTAGATATTTTAAAGGATACATTTTCTGATTTAGAAAATGAGTACGATGTTATTGTTATGGAAGGGGCAGGAAGTTGCGCCGAGATAAATTTAAAAGAAAGAGATATTTCAAATATGGGTATGGCACAAATTGCTGATGCTCCAGTTGTTTTGGTATCTGATATAGATAGAGGTGGAGTATTTGCCTCTATTGTAGGTACACTTGCACTTTTAACTGAGGACGAGAGAAAAAGAGTGAAAGGTGTAATTATTAATAAATTTAGAGGAAAAAAAGAGTACTTTGCTGAAGGCGTGAAGATGCTTGAGGATATTATACATATACCTGTTTTGGGAGTTGTTCCATATTCTGATATTAAGATTGAGGATGAGGACAGCGTAACGACTAGATTCAAAAAGGCTACAAAGAAAAACGATATAAATATCGAAATAATTAGGACTCCACACATGTCAAACTTTACAGATTTCAATATTTTTGAGACACAGAGCGATGTAAGTCTTAGATATGTTGATTTTGGGGAATCTATTGGAAATCCTGATATGCTAATCATTCCGGGAACTAAGAGTACAGTAGATGATTTAAAATATTTAAGAGAAACTGGACTTGAGGAGCAGATAAAGGAATGTGCTAGAAGAGGAAAGTTAGTATTTGGAATCTGTGGTGGATATCAGATGTTAGGTAAAAAAATTGTCGATAAGTATGGTGTTGAAAGTGACAATTTAGAGGTAGAAGGAATAGGACTTTTAAATACTGTAACAGAATTTGAAAAAGAGAAAACTACTGTGCAGACAGAAAGAGTTATTTCAGAGAATGTGTGTGGATATTTAAATGATGTATCAGGAAAAAAAGTTAAAGGTTATGAGATACACATGGGAACTACAACAAAGCTAGATGAATGTGTAGACGAAATATTTGCGAGTGAGCCTACAGGTTTAATAGAAAAAAATGCTGAGAACTGTTTGATAGGATGCTCAAATTCAGAAGGAAATGTTGTAGGTACTTACATACATGGAATTTTTGATGAGATAGACTTTACTAGAACTCTTCTAAACACAATAAGAGCTAAGAAGGGACTAGAACCTGTAGCTAGTGAAGTAGAATCATTTGAAGAGTTTAAAAATAGAGAATATGACAGACTTGCGGATATGCTAAGAGAAAACTTAGACATGGAAAAAATCTATGAAATAGTTAAAAACTCAAGCAAGTAAATAGTTAATGCTATTAATAATAGGAGATTTTAAATATGAAAAAAATTATGATTGCAGGGACTTCGAGTGGAGTTGGAAAGACTACAATTTCGCTTGGGATTATGCGGGCACTTACAAAGAGAAATCTAAAGGTGCAGCCATACAAGGTTGGGCCTGATTACATAGATCCGTCTTTTCATACTTTTATAACAGGTAGAGATTCTAGAAACCTAGACTCTTATATGTTAGATGATGAAAAGATTAAATACATAGTAAATACTGCATCAAAGGATGCCGATATTTCTGTAATTGAGGGGGTTATGGGGCTTTATGACGGTTTTGGAACTGATATAGATAATTGTAGCAGTTCTTACACATCAAAGATTACCAAAACTCCAGTAATACTAGTGATAAATGGTAAGGCAATGGCTGCATCTGCTGCAGCTACAGTACTAGGATATTTAAATTTAGACAAAAATGTAAATATCATAGGTGTTATTGCAAATAACGTAAAAACTGAAAGCCACTTCAATATAATAAAAGAGTCTGTAAAAAAATACTGTGGGCTAGAAGTTTTTGGATACTTCCCACCAAATGATAAATTTGCACTTGAATCAAGACATCTAGGTCTTGTTCCAATGGATGAGGTTGAAAAATTATCTGAAAAATTCTCATCTCTTGCAGATGAAATTGAAAAGTATATAGATATAGATAGAATAATAGAATTATCAAAGAGCGAAGAGGTTATCAGTGAATTTGAATTAGTTGAGGAAATGAAAAAGAAGAATTTATTTGAATTAGCCGAGGGAAAAACTGTTGCGATTGCACATGATAAGGCATTTAACTTCTACTATAGAGAAAATATAGAGATTTTTGAAAAACTTGGAATAGAAATAAAATACTTTAGTCCTCTTGAAGATGTAAAGGTTCCGACGTGTGACTTTGTCTACATTGGAGGAGGATTCCCAGAGATTTTTGCTGAGGAATTAGAGAAAAATGAGTCTATAAGAAAATCAATATTTGATTTATACGAAAATAATACTCCGATATATGCAGAATGTGGAGGACTTATGTATTTAGGAAAAACTATTATAGATAAGTCTGGAGTTGAAAGAAGTATGGTTGGGATTTTTGAAGGTGTCAGCGAAATGACTCCTAGACTTAGAAGATTTGGGTACTGTGAAGGAAAAGCCATAGAAAAGACAGTTATCTCAAAAGAAGGAGATTGTATAAGAGGGCATGAATTCCACCATTCAATATTTAAAAGCGACGAAAAATGTGCATATAAGATGAGAAAAATTAGAGATGGAAAAGTTGTGGACGAATGGGAAGGAGGATACAGCAAGAAAAATACACTTGCGACATATCTTCACACTCATTTTTACAACAACTTGGATTGTATAGAAAATATACTTAAAAACTGTGAAAGATAATAAAAATTTGCGGAATAAAAATGTATTTATTTGATAAAAATTTGGGGCGAGTGATTAATTGCCCAACTAGAATATAAGAGGAAATTTTGATTATGGAAAATTTATTTACACCACAGGTAACAAGTACGGTTGTTTTTACTGTGATTGGATATAGTTTTGCAAATATACTTATTATGATTCTGGGATACATAATGGACTTGGTGTTTGGGGATCCGTATTGGTTTCCACATCCAGTTAGATTCATAGGTAAGTTGATAAGCAAAACAGAAAAATTTATAAGAAAGCATGCAAAATCAGAAGAATCTCTAAAATATTGGGGGATTCTGATGTGGTTAGTGCCTGTTGTTACTACAGCAATTGTCACAACATTTATTGTAAAGATTGCAAGTTTCAACAAGTATGTAGAAATCTTTGTTAGTGCATTTATAATTTACACAACACTTTCTACAAAGTGTTTAAAGGACGAGGCTACAAAGATTTACAAGGTACTTGAAACTGGAGATATAAAGAAATCGAGAGTGCAGCTTTCATATATAGTAGGTCGTGATACTACAAATCTTAGTCAGTCTGAGATAATAAGGGCTACAGTTGAAACAGTTGCCGAAAATACTGTAGATGGAACAATTTCGCCGATGTTCTACGGATTTTTGTTCGGCCCTGTAGGAGCTATGACTTATAAAGCGATAAACACGTTAGACTCAATGGTAGGTTACAAGAACGATAAATATTTAAACCTCGGATGTGTATCTGCAAAGTTAGACGATGTGGCTAACTTCATTCCTGCTAGACTTACTGCGATATTTATGCCTCTAGGAGCATTTTTATGCGGTATGAATGGAATAAGCTCATTTAAAATAGCGATTAGAGATAGAAAAAATCACAAAAGCCCAAACTGTGCGTTTGCAGAAGGTGCAGCAGCTGGTGCGATTGGAGTACAGCTTGGTGGGACTAATATTTACTTCGGACAGGAAGTATATAAACCTACTATTGGAGATAAGAAAAGAGAATTAGAAAACTACGATATAGTTAGAATGAATAAGCTTATGTATGCGACAACAGCCAATGCACTTTTAATTTTATCGGCGTTGTTTTGCATTATGATATAATATATTAATACTGTTAAAAGGAGAGTTTGGAAAGAATTGATGAAAGATAATTTTAATAAAAAATTTGAACCTATTAAAGAAAAAAATCTTAACAAAGAAAAAGAGCTTAATGATGAAAAAGTACATATAAGTTCAGTTCATGGGGCAGACATCAATTCAGCAGCCGAACTCTATGGACTTGAAGCAGATAAAATTATCGACTTTAGCTCGAATATCAATCCATTTATTGTAAATAGTATGGATAAAATTGTCGCAGCTGGGGTGAATAGTTTACAAAAATATCCAGATATAAAATACAGACGACTTAGAAAAAATATAGCAGACTACCTTGGAGTAGATGATAGTCAAGTTATTCCTGGAAATGGAGCAACGGAGATAATCTATCTTCTTATGAGAAATCTAAGTGGGAGACTTGCTATAGTAAATCCAACTTTTTCTGAGTATAGAAAAGGTGCAGAGATTGCAGGTCTAAGTGTAGTAGATTTTGTAATGGATTGGAAAAAAGATTTTGAACTTGATTTAGACGAAATTTACAGAAGAAAAGACGAGTTTGACAGTATATTTATCTGCAATCCAAACAATCCAGATGGATCTGTTAGAGAAATAAAAAAACTATTGGAATTTGCAGAAAAGGAAGGAAAGTTGCTTATAGTAGACGAAACCTTTATTGAATTTGCAGACTCTGAAAAAGATATAAGTCTTATAAATGAGGTTTATAAATCTAAAAACTTGTTCATCATCAGAGCAGTTACAAAGTTTTTTGGAATTCCAGGAATTAGGCTTGGATATGGAATTACTTCAAATACAGAATTGCTCAATAAAATGTATGAGGAAAAAGAACCATGGACGATAAACTCATTTGCGGATTCAGCATCTGATTTTATCTTTAAAGAGTGGGATTATATTAAGAAGAGTAAAGATTATTTTTCTAAAGAAAGAATATGTATGATAAATGAAATAAATAAAATAGACGGAATAAAGGCATTTAATTCAGATGCGAATTTTATTCTTGTCAGATTTGAAAATAGAAATATATTGGATGTGAAAGAAAATTTATTAAAAAGGGCAGGTCTTCTTATTAGAGATGCATCTAATTTTATTGGTCTTGACTCTAGTTTTGCTAGAGTAGCCATTAAAAATCATGAGCAAAATATTGTACTTTTAGATGCACTTAGATCTGTATTGGGTGAATAGAGTGAAAGGTTACGCAAAATGCCCTGCTTCTTGTGGAGAGTTTGTGCAGGGAATGATAGGAAATGAAGAGTACCTCTGCTCCTATGCTGTAAATCTTTTTTCAGAAGTTTACCTTGAAGAGAGAAAAGACGGAGAGGAAGAGGATTTAACAGAGAGAGTTAAAGGAACAGAAAAGAAAATATACATAAGAAATGTAAAAAAATCGAGATTGGCTATAAAAAAGGTATTTGAGAAATACAACATACCTGTTGAAACAATGAACAATTTATCAGTAAAGATAATAAGTGAAGTGCCTGTAAGTAAAGGTATGGGTAGTTCAACTGCTGATATAGGAGCTGCGATTGGAGCTGCATTAAATCTAATCGGTGAGGAAATGACTCCTGAGGAAATTGCAGAAATAGCATCTTCAATAGAACCGACTGACTCAGTTTTTATGGAAGATAATGTAATATTTAACCCAGTTAAGGGTAAAGTGAAGGAAAAACTTGGGTATATAGACAATATGAAAGTTTTACTTCTTGAGCCAAATAAATATCTAAACACTGTAGACCTTAGAAAAAATAGAATGTATAGAGAAGCAAAGATGAGAAATAGAGAAATTATCGAAAATGCTTTTAGAATGCTTAAAAAAGGATTTACAGAAAAAGATAGAGAGATGATAGGTAGAGCGTGCACTGCTAGTAGCTTGGCGAACGAGAATATCTGTAAAAAAGAATATCTACATGAGATTATAGAGGTATCTGATAAATTTGGCGGATTTGGAGTAAATGTAGCACACAGTGGTACAATAGTAGGAATTTTAGTAGATAAGGATTTCGACTGTAGCGAGATGATAGAAGAATTAAAAAGAAGAGAGATAGATAAAGTTTATTCTGATATGTACACATTAGATATCATCAAAGGTGGAATAAGATACGAGTAAAGCTAGGATATAAATAAAATATAAAAAAATATGATATAAAAAATAAAAAGATGTTAAAAAATAAAAAGATGTTAAAAAATAAAAAGATGTTAAAAAATAAAAGGAGGGATTTTTTTGGATTATATTAAAAACCCTATGAAGATTGAAGAGAGAAGTTTTGAGATTATACAGGGAATAATAGATGATATAAGACCTGGATACGAGTACAAAAGTGAAATAGAAGAAAAAATAATAAAAAGAGCGATACATACAACTGCTGATTTCGAGTATTTAGATATTCTAAAAATATCTGATAATGCAGCTGAGATAATAAAGGATGCTCTTGAAAATAAAGCTAGTATTTACACAGACACTACTATGGCTTTAAGTGGAATAAACAAGAGAAAATTGGATGAATTAGGTTGTAATTATGCTTGTTTAGTTGCAAATGAGAGAACTGTTGCAAGAGCTAAAGAAAAAGAGATTACAAGATCTATGGCTGCAGTTGAGATAGCTGCTGAGGATAAGGGAAGAAAGATTTTTGTTCTTGGAAATGCGCCAACAGCATTATTTAAGGTTATAGAAATGGTAGAAGCAGGTGAAATGGAAGTAGATGCTGTTATAGGTGTTCCAGTTGGATTCGTTGGAGCAGCAGAGTCAAAAGAAAGACTTGCAGAAACAGATATTCCATATATACTTTCTGAAGGAAGAAAAGGTGGAAGTAACCTAGCTGCTGCAATAATAAATGCAATACTTTACAGCATAGAGAGATAATTTGGGTTATAAAAACAAAAATTTTAAACTTAGATTATATAATGTAGATTATATAAATAGAGAGAATAATAAATGGAAGAATTTGTATATATAGACGGGAAAAAATACAGAAGAGGATATACAACAGGCTCTTGTGCAACTGCTGTTTCAAAGGGTGCTGTATATATGCTCTTAACCAATGAAAAAATAGATACGGTAAATATAGACACACCAAAGGGGATATATTTATCTATCCCTGTTGTTTCTAGTGAGATTAAAAAAAATGAGGATACGGGAGAAATTTATTCAATCTGCTCTGTTCAAAAAGATGGTGGAGATGATATAGATGCAACAAATGGGATAGAGATATTTGCAAAGGCAACTTGGGTGTATGAAGATGAGATAGATAAAAGCGAGAATAATTTTTCTTTTGAAGGAGAGGGATTCTGTGTATTTTCTGGAGAGGGAGTAGGAATTATCACTAAAAAAGGTTTGAGCGTAGAACCAGGCAGACCTGCGATAAACCCAGTTCCACAGAAGATGATTGCAAAAGAAGTAGAATCTGTTTTAAAAGCAAGTGGAGAAAAAGTATTAAATGATAAAAGTAGTCTAAAAAATAGTTTGAATTTAGAAAAAGAAAATATTTTAGGTGATGAAAATAGTTTAGATAATCGAAAAAAAGCAATAAAGATAACTATTTTTATACCTAAAGGAGAAGAAGTCGCAAATAAGACATTCAACCCTAGACTTGGAATTGTAGGTGGAATATCTATAATTGGAACAAGTGGTATTGTTGAGCCTATGAGTGATGAAGGTTGGAAAAAGTCGCTTTCAATAGAGCTTAATATGAAAAAAGAGCTTGGAATGGATAGTATTATACTTGTTCCAGGAAATCATGGAGAGAGCTTTATTTCAGATAGGATTGGAGAAAATAGTTTTGTTGTTAGGACGAGCAATTTTTTAGGATATATGTTAATGGAGGCTAAGAGAATGGGATTTAAAAAAATTCTTTTGGCTGGACATATTGGTAAATTTATAAAATTATCTGCAGGAATTTTTAACACTCACAGCAAGGTTGCAGATGCTAGAAATGAAATACTTATAGCAAATTTAGCTTTGATGGGAGCTTCAACAGATTTAGTGAGAAAGATTGATGCTTGCCTTACAACTGAGGAAGCTACAGATATTGTATATGAAAATGGATTTGGAGAGGTTTTCGATATAATTTGCGAAAAGTGTAAAAAAAGAGCAGAGATGCATGTAGATAATGAGATTGAGATAGAAGTATTTATTTTTAAAATGGATAAGACAGTACTTGGAAAAAGTAAAAATGCTGAGGAAATGTTGGAAAGTTTTAGAAAATAGAATGCTTAGTAAATAAAATATTAAACAGAAATAGAGAATTAAATAGAAACAGAAGATTATAATAGAAAATAAAATATGGATAGAGTTTTAATTCTTTGGAGGAAGATATGCTAAATGTAGTTGGTATAGGACCTGGAAATAAGGGCTATATAACCGAGATTGGCAAAAAAATTATCGATGAATCCGATGTGCTAATCGGAGGGAAGAGAAATCTTGAGATTTTTGAGAATTTTTGTGGAGAAAAAATTGTTTTAGGTGCTAATCTAGTGGAAATAAAAAATTATATAAATGAAAATATAGAAAAAAATATAACTGTTATAGCATCTGGAGATCCATCTGTCTACGGAATAGGCAAATATCTGAGCAAAAATGTAGATAATGAGAAGATGGAGATAATTCCGGGGATTAGCTCAATGCAGTATATGTTTTCGAGAATAAAAATAGATATGAACGATTTATATATGACTAGTAGTCATGGAAGAGAGCCTAATTTTGACTATCTGCTATCTCACAGTAAAGTGTGTATGGTTACAGATTCAAAAATTGGCCCTAGAGAAATTGCCCGGGAAATAATTAAAAGGGATTTGAAAAAAACTATGGCTGTCGGCGAAAATCTTTCATACGATAATGAAAAAATAACCATTGGAAAACCAGGGGATATTTTAAAAATAGAAAAATATGATATGAATATCGTTGTAATATTAGACGATGAGCAATAGTCGATATATAAATAGCCAATATGTAAGTAAAAGTATTCGATATATAAATAGAAACATAGAATAGAAACATAGATTTTAGGTAAATAATATATTTTACAGAAATAGGTGAAACTTAATGAAAAATAGTAGCTTTATCACAGGTAAAGTGCCAATAACAAAGGAAGAAGTTAGGGCGATTGCACTTTCTAAGCTAGAAATAGAAAATGCCAAGAGTTTCCTAGATGTAGGAGCTGGAACAGGGAGTGTATGTATAGAAGCAGCATTAAAAAATCCAAACATGAAGGTTGTAGCTGTTGAAAGACATGAGCACGCAGTTGAGCTAATTGAGGCTAATAAGGAAAAATTTGGTGTGAAAAATCTAGAGATTTTAGAAGGATATGCTCCCTTTGAAACAGATGAAAAGTTTGATGCTGTTTTTATAGGAGGAACTGCAAAAAAATTAGAGGAAATAGTAGATTGGACATATGATATTTTAAACGAAGGTGGAAAATTATGCGCCAATTTTATAATAATAGACACTTTCTATAAAGCATTAGAGCTTTTAAGAAATAAGGGATTTAGGGATATAGATGTCAGCATGGTGTCTGTATCAAAGTTAGAAAAATTGGGTAGTGGGGATTATTTTAAACCGCAGAACCCTATTTTTTTAATATCAGCGGAAAAATAAATTAATTTGGAGGTTTGCTATGAGTAAAGTTCATTTTGTCGGAGCTGGACCTGGAGATAAAGAGCTTATAACTTTAAAAGGTTACAAGCTTTTAAAAAATGCAGATATAGTTATATACGCAGGTTCTTTAGTAAATCCAGAGCTATTAGACTACTGTAAAGAAGATTGTGAAATATACAATAGTGCGGTTATGGATTTAGGTGAAATAATAGATGTTATGGAAAGAGGAGTTAGAGAAAATAAAGAGGTTGTAAGACTTCAGACTGGAGATTTCTCTATATATGGATCAATAAGAGAACAGGTTGAGGAACTAAATAAAGTAGATGTAGGATTTGACTGTACACCTGGAGTTAGTTCATTTTTAGGTGCATCTTCTGCACTTGGCGTTGAATATACAGTTCCTGAAATTTCTCAGAGTGTGATTATAACTAGAATGGAAGGAAGAACTCCTGTACCAGAAAAGGAATCTATACAGGAATTTGCGAAACATCAGACTTCTATGGTTATTTTCCTATCTGTTCAGGAAATAGAAAAAGTTGTTGAAAGATTAATCGAGGGTGGATATCCAGAAGACACTCCAGTTGCAGTAGTTTATAAGGCTACTTGGCCAGATGAAATGGCTTTAAGAGGGACACTTACAGACATTGCAGCAAAAGTAAGAGAAAATGGAATAAACAAAACTGCTCTTATAATGGTTGGAAGATTCTTAGGTCAGGACTACAACAACTCAAAACTATACGACAAAGATTTTGTACATGAGTACAGAGGAAATGAAGATGGAGAAAACTAAAATCAATTCAGATAAGAGTTACTTTAATTTAGAGAGTACTTGTTCAAATTTAAATTGTAGAGATACAAGTTTTCTAAATGCAAGTAAAAAAGAATTAGATAGGATTTTAGAAAAAGGAATATCTAAAAAAGATATTGTTATTGCTAGGAAAAATATAAGGATAGCTATTATAGCTGTTACAGAAAAAGGAAAAAATACTGCAGAAAAAATAGCTTCAGAGTTAGAAAATGTAGATGTATTTTTCCAAAAGAGAGGGATAAAAGAGCTTACAGGAGTACTTTTTAATAAATACGAATGTATAATTTTTGTATCTGCCTGTGGGATTGCGGTTAGATGTATTTCTCCATTTTTAAAGAGTAAGTTTGAGGATCCAGCTGTGTTGGTTGTGGACGATAATGGGAATAATGTGATTAGTTTACTAAGTGGGCACATAGGTGGAGCAAATGAAATAACTTTAAAAATAGCAAAAATTCTAAACGCAAACCCAGTTATTACAACATCTACAGACACTAATAAAAAAGGTGCTTTAGATGTAATTGTGTCTAAAATCGGTGGATATGTGGAAAACCTTAGAGAATCTGCAAAGCTTGTAAATTCATATATTGTGGATGACAAGCGAGTAGGGATATATTTTGATTCGGATTATGAAAGTGAAAAGGATAGTCTAAATTTATCTGGATTTGAGTTAATCGATGAAAAAACTGAGATTGATGAAATAGCAAAACTAGATGCACTCGTTTCAGTTACAGATAAGCTTAGATGCTGGGTAGATGAAGTTATTGACAAGATGTATGAATATGTTGATAAGATAGATGAAAATATTGATAAATTAGATAAACATAATGTTGATAATTTAGATAAATATAATAAGTCAGATAAACATAATTTAGAAAAAGCAAATTTAAGCTATATAAAATTAGTTCCTAGAAGAATTGCACTAGGAATGGGGTGTAGAAAAAATACAGAAACTGAAAAAATGATTGAAGAGTTTTCTACTTTTTCAGCCTTGAACAATATACATCCTGCTGCAATTGTAAAGACAGGGAGCTTGATTATAAAAAAAGATGAAAAATGTATGATAGATTTATCAAAAGTTCTTTGTACAGAGTTTAATCTATTTGATGTAGACGAGATTTGCACTTGTGATTATATGTTTGATAAATCGGAATTTGTAAAGAAAAACACTGGGGTGTATTCTGTTGCACAGCCTTCAGCATATCTCCTAAGTGGAAATGTTATTTCGGATAAGTATAAAAATAATGGAACAACTTTTGCTTTTGGCAGAATGAAAGGATAAAGTTATGATTTACGTTATAGGAATTGGCCCTGGTGGAAAGGAGTACATGACTCTTGAAGCTATTGAGGCGATAAAAAATTCAGATGTAATAGTTGGATATAAGACATATATTAATTTAATAGAAGATATGATTTCTGATAAGGAAGTTGTACAAAATGGTATGAGAAAAGAAATTGACAGATGTAAAATGGCTGTCGAAATAGCTAAAGAAGGAAAAAATGTAGCTGTTGTAAGTAGTGGAGATTCTGGAATTTACGGAATGGCAGGACTTATTCTTGAGCTTGTTGTTAAAGAGGACGAGGATATTAAAGTTAAGGTTGTGCCTGGTGTTACTGCAAGTATCGCAGCAGCTTCTGTTTTAGGTGCACCTATAATGCACGACTTCTGCCATATAAGTCTTAGCGATCTTCTAACTCCTTGGGAAGTTATAGAAAAAAGATTAAGACTTGCAGCTGAGGCAGATTTTGTAGTTTGTTTATACAACCCAAGAAGCAAGGGAAGAAGTGAACATTTAGCTAGAGCTTTTGAAATAATGGGAGAATTTAAAGATGGAAGCACTCCTGTTGGAATTGTAAAAGATGCAGGAAGAGAAGGAGAAGAGAAGCACATCTGCACATTTGATACAATGAATTTTGAAATAGTCGATATGACTACAATGGTAATTGTAGGAAATAAATCGACATTTATAGATAAGGATATGATGATAACTCCTAGGGGTTATACTGTGTAGGGTTAGGCTTTAATCTAAGGATTTATAATGTATAAGGTTATACTTTTAAGATAAAGTTTATTAGAGTAAGGCTTAATTTTTTAGATAGGAAGTGATTTTTTGGTACTAGTTTTAGGTGGTACTTCGGACAGCATAAAAATATGCGAATTAATAAATAAAAAAGGATTTTGTAACAGATATATACTTTCTGTAACAACTGAATACGGAAAAGATTTAGCTGAGGGAAAGGTGCAGCAGATTCATCTTGGTAAAATGACAGAGGAAGATATGGAGAAATTCATTATGGAAAATAAGATTTCGTTCATAATAGATGCAACTCACCCTTATGCTACAGAGGTTTCAAAAAATGCTATAAAAGCTGCAGAAACTACGGATACAGGATATATAAGATATGAGAGAAAATCTTTACTTGAAGAGATAGATTATAAAGGATGTCGTTTTGCAGATAGTATTGATGAGATGTGTGAAATGGCTAAAAACGGTGGATATAAGAGAATACTCATTGGAACTGGAAGTAAGAATTTAGCTAAGTATAGAGAAAATTTACCTGGGATAGAATTATTCCCTAGAGTGCTTCCAACATCAGAAGTGATTATAGAATGTGAAAAGCTTGGATTCAATGCAGATAATATAATTGCTATGAAGGGGCCATTTTCAAAAGAGATGAATGTGGAAATGATAAAGCACTACGATATAGAACTTATGCTAACTAAAGAAAGTGGAGCAGCAGGTGGATTTTTAGAAAAAATCGACGCTTGTGAGGAATGTGGGATAGACGTACTCGTTCTTAAAAGACAGAGAATGGACTATCCAAATCAGACTAGTGAATTAAAAGATATTGAAGATATACTAGATATTTGGAAAGACGAAGCAAAATTTGATTACTAGAAAAATATAAATATATTGTAGAGAAATGGAGATAAATAATATGAAAAAGGCGATACTTGTTGTAAGTTTTGGTACTAGCTACCACGATACTAGAGAAAAAACTATACATGCGGTTGAGGATAAGATAAAAGCAGCTTTTGAAGGATATGATTTCTTTAGAGCTTTTACATCTAATATGATAATAAATAAATTGAAAAAAAGAGATGGAATAGAAATAGACAATCCAATTCAGGCTATGGATAGACTTTATGAAATGGGATACGAAGAAGTAGTTATCCAGACATTACACATAATATGTGGACACGAATACGTAAAATTAAAAAATCAGATAGCTGAGTATAAGGATAAATTTAAGAGCATAAAATTTGGTAGACCACTTCTTTTTGGAATAGAGGACTACAAGGAAACTGTTGAAGCTGTAAAAGAGGTAACAGATGAAATGGATTCAACTGTTGTTCTTATGGGACATGGTACTGACCACGAAAGTCACAGTGCATACCCTGCAATAGAGTACTATTTCAGAGATATGGGTGCAGATGTTTATGTTGGGACAGTTGAAGGTTATCCAGAAATAGACAGTGTAGTGAAAAGATTAAAAGAAAGAGATGTTAAAAAGGTACACCTTATGCCACTTATGCTTGTTGCAGGAGACCATGCACAGAATGATATGGCAGGAGATGAAGAGGATTCTTGGAAAACTATAATAGAATCTGAAGGAATAGAAACAGAAGTTCATTTAAAAGGACTTGGGGAGATAGAAAAAATTCAGCAGAAATTTGTGCAGCACGCATTAGAAGCTGAAGAGGTTTAGAGGAGAAAAGGATGGCAAAATTTTATGGAATAGGTACAGGTCCTGGAGATAGCTCGTTACTTACGATAAAAGCAGTGGAGACTTTAAAAAAAATAGATATATTATTTACTCCAGAGCCTAAAAAGGGTGGAGAAAGCTTAGCTTTGTCGATAGTTAAAGACTATTTACCAGAGGATTTAGAGATAAGACAGAGACATTTCCCGATGAATTTTAACGGAGAAGAGAAGATAAAGGCTTGGGAAGAGATAGCTCTAGAAATAGAAGATGAAATAAACATAAATGGAAAAGATGTAGGATTTGTAACACTTGGAGATCCGATGATTTATAGTACTTATGTTTATATAATGGAAAGACTTAGTGAAGATGTGGAAGTGGTTACAATACCTGGAATATCTTCATTCTCTAATATAGCATCTTCCAACAATTTCCCTCTTGTTATGGATACAGATGCACTTGTTGTGACTCCATGCACAATAGAAGAGGAAAAGTTGGACTTTATACTTCAAAACTACAACTGCATAGTTTTGATGAAGGTTTATAAGAATTTCAAAGAAGTAATATCTAAATTAGAAGAATTTAGATTGATTGATAATGCAATACTTGTCAGCAACTCATCTCAGGATAGAGAAGTTGTCTATAAGGATTTAAGAGAAGCTGGACTTGAGGATAAGATTTCCTATTTCTCAACAATTTTAGTAAACAAAAGCTATAAAAACAAATAGAAAGGCGATAGAAATGAAGATACGAGTAGGAACTAGGGGAAGTAATTTAGCGCTTATACAGACAAATTGGGCGATTGATAGACTGAAAGAAAAATTCCCTGAGGTTGAGTTTGAAGTTAAGATAATAAAAACAAAGGGAGATAAAATCCTACATTTATCACTAGATAAGATAGGGGATAAAGGACTTTTTGTTAAAGAGATAGAAAGTCAGCTACTAGAAGGTGAGATAGATTTAGCTGTTCACAGTATGAAGGATATGCCAGCTGAGGTAGTTGAAGGTTTAAAATTTGCAGCAGTTCCAAAGAGAGAAGACCCAAGAGATGTAATAATACTTAGAGAAGGTTTAAATAGTTTTGATGAACTTCCAATAGGAGCAACAATAGGAACTGGGAGCAAGAGAAGAAAATATCAGCTTTTAAGAAAAAGACCAGATTTGAATATTGTTCCAATAAGGGGAAATATAGAAACTAGAATATCTAAAATCGAATCTGAAAATTTAGATGGGATAGTTTTAGCTGCATCTGGTGTAATTAGAGCAGATTTAGAGGAAAAGATAACAGAATTTCTTACTGTAGATTTAATGATACCAGCACCAGCACAGGGAGCACTTGCCTTAGAAATAAGGGAAAATGATGAAAAGCTTGAAAAAATGATAGATGCTATAAGAGACGAGGTTTCTCAGATTCAGACTGATGCAGAGAGAAGTTATCTTGCTGGAATAGACGGAAGCTGTCATATTCCAATGGGTGCATACTGTGAGGTAGACGGAGAAAAACTGACTCTTACTGGAATTTTTGGAGATGAGGACGGAGAAAAGATAACTGTTGCATCTCTTGAAGGGGATAGAAATAATCCAAAAGAGCTTGGAAGCAATTTGGCTAAGCTTATTTTGAAAAAGCACAGAGAAGAATAATATTATTTATAGATTAAAATAAAAAGATTAGTGAAAATAAATTAGTACAAATAAAAGCACAAATAAAATGGATAGATTAATATAAATTAAATAGATAATAGAAATGAGGATTTTTGATGAAAGGAAAGGTATATCTTGTAGGTGCGGGGCCTGGAGATACAAAGCTTATGACTTTAAAAGGTCTTGAGTGTATCAAAAAGTCCGATGTAATAATATACGATAGACTTGCAAATGATGAATTTTTAAAAGAGGCCAAAGAAGATTGTGAGTTTATTTATGTTGGGAAGAAATCGAGTAATCATATACTCCCACAGGATATGATAAACGAGGTAATCGCTCAAAAGGCACTTGAAGGAAAGATTGTAACTAGATTAAAGGGTGGAGACCCGTATGTTTTTGGTAGAGGTGGAGAAGAAGCTGAGGTACTTTACGATGAAGGGATAGACTTTGAAATTGTACCAGGGATAACTTCTGCAATAGGTGGACTTTGTTATGCAGGAATACCTATAACTCATAGAGATTATGCGTCTTCATTCCATGTAATTACAGGACATCTGAGAGAAGACGAGGACAAGGAGATAAACTGGAATGCTCTTGCTAACTGCAAGGGAACACTAGTATTTTTAATGGGTATAGGAAATCTTAAACATATAAGTGATAGACTTATAGAAGAAGGTAGAGATCCAAAAACACCGGTTGCTTTTGTAAGTTGGGCTACTAGATACAATCAGAAAACAGTTGTTACAGATTTAGAAAATGCGTATGAAGTGGCACAGGAGAAAAAGGTAAAAGCTCCATCGTTAATCGTTGTTGGAGATGTTGTAAAGGTGAGAGATAAGCTGAATTTCTTTGAAAATAGAGCTTTATTTGGAAAGAAAGTGATTGTGACTAGAGCTAGAAAGCAGAGCAGCGACCTTTCTGAAAAAATAAACTCTCTTGGAGGGAAGGCAGTGGAGCTTCCGGTTATCAAAATTGAGAAAAATGACGATACAGAGCTTAGAAAAGAGATAGAGAATTTAAGAGATTATACACATATTGTATTTACAAGCAGAAATGGTGTTGAACTGTTCTTTGAAACTTTAGATGAGATGGGACTTGATTCTAGGGTATTCTTTGGAGTTAAAGTCTGTTCAATAGGAGCAGGTACTTCTGAGGAACTTATGAAGAGAGGTATAAAAGCCGATATAGTGCCTGAAAGATTTGTGGCAGAATCTCTATTTGAAGAGATGAAAAAAACTGTGAAAAGTAGCGATAGGATTTTAATTCCTAGGTCTGAAAATGCTAGAGAATTTTTAGCGGATAAGTTGAAGGAAATTTGTGAGGTAACAGAGGTATTTAGTTATAAGACTGTGATAGATGAGAAGAGTAGAGAGATTGCAGAAGATGTACTGAAATCTGATGTGGATTATGTTACGTTTACAAGTAGCTCTACTGTGAAAAATCTTGTTGAGATTGCAGGGGAAAATTATAAGGAATTGCTTGAAGGCAAGAAACTTGTGTCTATTGGGCCTGTGACTAGTAGGACGATAGAGGAGTTTGGTCTTGATGTATATAAAGAGGCTGAAGTGAGTACGATTGCTGGAGTGGTTGATGTACTTATAGGAGATAGATAAATTATGAATACTTGTAAAATAAGAAACATAGTTTTAGGAGAAGGTGCTCCTAAGGTATGCGTACCAATAGTAGGAAAAACCAAAGTAGAGATTATAGATTTGGCTAAAAAGATAAAAGAGGTTGGTACGGATATAGTAGAATTTAGAGCAGATTGGTTTGAGGATATATTCAACTTTGAAAAGATAGAGGAAGTTTTAAAAGAAATCAGAGAAATATTAATCGAAACTCCTATATTATTCACTTTCAGAACTTTAAAAGAAGGTGGAGAAAAGGCAATAGAATTAGAAAAATACGTAGAACTAAATACAAATGTTATAAATACAGGATTAGTTGATGCTATTGATGTTGAAATATTTACAGGTGATGAATTTGTTAAGGCTGTTGTAGAGTCAGCACATGAAAATGGTGTAAAAGTAATTGGATCAAATCACGATTTTTATAAGACTCCGGAAAAAGATGAGATAGTATGCAGACTAAGGAAGATGCAAGAATTAAACGTTGATGTTGCTAAGATAGCGGTTATGCCACAAAGTAAAAAAGATGTTATAACCCTTCTTGCAGCTACTGAAGAGATGTACACTAATTATGCGAATAGACCAATTATAACAATGTCTATGTCAAAATTAGGTGTTGTAAGTAGGTTAGTTGGAGAGGCGTTTGGTTCAGTGCTTACTTTTGGAGCAGTTGGAAAGACATCAGCACCAGGTCAGATAAATGTTGAGGATTTGAAATCTGCTTTGAGTATAGTTCACAATAGCTTACATTAGACAAAGTTGTTTAGTTGATATATAATAGATGAATACGGGGAAAAGGGGGCTAATATTTATGCCTCCTTTTTTTGCTAGTGGGGACTAGCTTTTGAAAGGGATGAATAGAAAATGCAGTATAAGGATAGAAATTTAGTTGTTAATTTTAGCAATACATATTCTAGTAGTGTTGTAGATAGTTTGGATAATACAGATTGGATAGATTGTTCAGATATATCTGGTACAAATATGTATTGCACAGATGAAGCAGCAGAGGAAATCAATAAAAGATTGAGAGAATACAGTCCAAATGGTGTGCATTTTATAGATTCAGGAAATTATCATTATATGACAGAGTTTTTTGTAGATAAGTTGGATTGTAAATTTTCTCTTGTTTTGTTTGATTACCATAATGATATGCAAGTTCCGATGATTCACAGTTTTACTAGTTGTGGAGATTGGGCAAGAGAGGTATTAGAGAATAACGATAATTTAGAGCAGTTAATTTTGATAGGGCCAAGTCAGAGGAATATAAATGATATTGAAGGTTTGCCAAAGGATAAGTTTGATAAATTGGTGTGTATAAGCCTTCAAGATTTAGAAAAGCATGTGGCAGAGGAAAAGTTGGAGCTTATAAAGAATGATATACCTCTGTATGTTTCTATAGATAAGGATGTTTTGAGCAGACATTATGCAAAGACGAATTGGAGTCAAGGTGAGATGTCTGTAGAGCTTTTGAAAAGGATATTGAAGAGATTTTTAGTAGAGCATGAAATTATAGGGGCTGATATTTGTGGAGAACAGAGTCCTTATGAACCTATGCCAGAGTTTTTTGAAGATAGAGAGATTAATAAAAAGACGAATAAATCGTTGTATAAGTTTTTGACTAAGGTAATAAAATAAGAGAAATTGAGGAAAATAGGGAAAAGAGGTGTAGTTTTGTTTTATCCAGTAAATATTAATTTAGACAATATGGAGATAATAATAGTTGGTGGGGGAAAGGTAGCACTTAGAAAATGTATGAATTTTTTAGACTTTGGAAAGAGTGTTACTGTTTTAGCTCCGGAGTTTGATAGTAGATTTTTAGAGATAGGAAATAAGGTTGATTTAATTAATGATATTTTTAAAGAAGAATATATAGAAAAATTTGATATAGTTGTGGCTGCTACTGATAATAAAGAGGTTAATGAGGAGATTGCTTGTATTTGTAGGAAAAAGTCTAAGTTAATAAATGTTGTGGATAGTAGAGATCTTTCTGATTTTACAGTTTCATCTTATGTAAAAAGAGGGGATTTATTAATAGGAATATCTACAGGTGGCAAAATTCCGGCACTATCTGCAAAAATTAGGGAAGAATTAGAAGAGATATATGATGAATCTTTTGCAGAATATGTAGATATATTAGGAGAGATAAGAGAAAAAATTATTAAAAAATATGAAAATAAGGAAGAAAGAAAAGAAGCACTGAAGTCATTGGTAAAACTAAACATGAACGAGTTAGAAGAGCTTGAAAAAAGTATATAAAAATAAAATAATAAAAAAAGTTTAAAAAAAGTGTTGA
>OLRB01000576.1_pt1 | contig 23011 bp, 20 predicted proteins | sample 1672751 | NCBI WGS metagenome assembly OLRB01 (sample SAMEA3136720, study PRJEB25190) | human gut metagenome | biome: human gut; feature: human-associated habitat; material: faeces | place: Austria | collected 2013
ATAGTGTTTATATTTTATCCTTATTCAAAAGAAATATGCAGTTCCCGGCGTTTTCGCCCAAGTTCTTCCAATTCTTTTTTTGCTTTGACTATCTGCTGCAATCCTGCCATATCCGTAGGATCCCAGTTACGGTTCCGTTCCGCAAGGCTTTCGGATTTTATCCTGAGAAGTGTATCTGCAAACGCCTGATCCTGTTCCTGTTGATTTTCCAGATGGATCGTCGCATTAAAAAGTGATGCCACTTCCCGCTGTTCTTCACTGTCTGTAAAACTATTCAGAAGTTTCGCAGGATTAACCTGTCCCTCTTCCCTCTGCTGAAACAGCATCTGCGCCACTTCTCTGTATAATGGGACCACAAAGTCCTCCGGTGTCAGATACTGTGCAACTTTATCAAAAACATTCGGATACGTTACCAGCCAGGTCAGCATCAGTTTCTGTGCCTGCTCTGAAGCGGTCTCTTTTTTCTTTTTATTCTGACTGCCACTCTTTGGCTGTATCCGATTTTCGGCCGGTGTTCCTTTAAGCGCCAGCGTATTCACCCGCTTACGCAGATCTTCTGTGCTGACGCCGTATTGTCCCCGATACTTCTTGACAATCGCTTCTATATAAAGATTCCTTTCCAGTTCATCTTTCAGTTCCAGAAGCATTTCTGCACATCGCTCGAAGAAACGATTCTGCCCCTGTGGTTCCTCCATCGGAAACTCGCTTTCTGCAATACTCACACGAAACATAAAGCTGTCGGATGCCTGGTTCAGCCGTTCTTCAAATGCCTCTGCTCCCATGTTTTTGATAAACTCATCCGGGTCTTTGTAGGGTTTCAGATCAACAACTCTTGAATTCACTCCCGCTTCCCGAAGAATCGGAATTCCACGAAGTGCCGCCCGAATGCCAGCCTCATCACTGTCATACAGAAGCAATACTTCCTGGGTATACCGTTTCAAAAGACTGGCATGGCCTGATGTCAGTGCAGTTCCAAGCGACGCCACCGCATTGGTAAATCCCGCCTGATGCATGGAGATCACATCCATGTATCCCTCACACAGGATCAGATATTTCTTTCTTGTCGTTCTGGCAATATTCAATCCATATAAATTCCGGCTTTTATCAAAAATCTTCGTCTCCGGTGAGTTCAGATATTTGGGCTTGCCGTCTCCCATAACACGGCCGCCAAAACCGATCACACGATTATTGACATCCATGATCGGAAAAATAACCCTGTTCCAGAACTTATCATACATTCCATGCCGTTCATCCACGTTGAACAGTCCCGATTCACGGAGCCTCTCATCACTGTATCCTTTGGATTTGAGGTATTTATACAGGCCGCTGCCAAATTTGTCCGAATAACCAAGCCCAAATTTCCGCATCGTCTCTTCACTCAGTTGACGCCCTGCGAGGTATTCATGTCCCTGCCTGCCGCCTTCTGTACGGAGCTGATAATAATAATACTGCGCCGCCTGCTTATTGATTTCCAGAAGTTCTGCCTTCTGCTCTGCTTTTTCTCTCACTTCTCTGGAATATTCAATCTTTGGAAGTTCTACTCCCGCTCTGTCCGCAAGATGCTTCAACGCTTCTCCGAACGAATAATTTTCATATTCCATAATAAAATTAAATACATTTCCTCCTGCACCACAGCCAAAGCAATAATACATCTGCTTGCCGGGTGTTACAGAAAAAGAAGGAGTTTTCTCATTATGAAAAGGGCACAGTCCAAAATAGGAACTTCCCTTTCTTGTCAGTTTCACGTATTGCGATACTACATCTACAATATCATTTTTCTGTCGGACTTCCTCAATGATATCGTCCGAATAACGCATACCCATCCTCCTCTGTCATTACTGTTCACTCCGTTCACAGTAATCCTCTATCATTTTATCAGTAAACTTCCCATGCTTTTGGTATATAGATCTTTCGAAACTTTGCCATGGAATACTGGTCTGTCATACCGGCCAGATAATCACAGACCACTTGTGTCTTCGATTCTCCTTTTTTCATCAGCTGCCGGTATTCTGCTGACATCTCATCTGGATTTTCTATATAATATGTATAAAGCTTTTTCAGCATTTTGATTGCTTTTTTTTCTTCTTTTTTTGCCTCCGGATGATCATAGACATTTTGAAACATGATCTTCCTGAGATCCATCATTGCCTCATAAATCTCCGAAGACATTTCAATATGATTCTTCTCCATGCTGCTCTCTATGATATCATGTACAAATGTATTCAAACGTTCTCTCGTTGTATACCCCAGCAGCATTCGAAGTGTCACCGGTATATCGTCTTCTGTAATAATGCCGGCTCTTTGCGCATCATCCATATCATGATGGATATAAGCAAGCTTATCCGCCAGGCGGACCACCTGTCCTTCCATCGTAGACGGATTTCCACTGATTCGGTGATTCAGGATCCCATCCCTTACTTCCCATGTAAGATTCAGTCCTTCACCATTCTTCTCCAGCACCTGCACTACCCGGATGCTTTGTCGATAATGTGCAAAACCTCCCGGATGGATCTCATCCAGTGCCTTCTCCCCGGCATGTCCGAACGGAGTATGCCCCAGGTCATGCCCCAGTGCGATTGCTTCCACCAGATCTTCATTCAGGCGCAATGCCTTCGCAATCGTCCTTGCAATCTGAGATACCTCAAGCGTATGTGTAAGACGGTTTCTGTAATGGTCTCCCTGTGGTGCAAGAAAAACCTGTGTCTTGTCCTTCATTCTCCGAAATGCCTTACAGTGCAAAATTCTGTCCCGGTCTCTCTGATAGACTGTGCGGACATCACATTCTTCCTCCTGCCGTTCTCTGCCTCTGGAATGACCACTGTGTGCCGCATAAGGACTTAAAAGTTCCAGTTCTCTCTGTTCCATACTTTCTCTGATATTCATAGGCACGCCCTCCACAGAATGACAAAATACCTCTTATTAATTATATTCTGTGTCAAGCAGCAAATTCCTCTTTTTTTCAAAAAAAACATGCAGATAAATTTTTTCGACATTCGCAAACACAATTCGAGATGTGCACATAAAACAAAAAGCCCTGTACGGGCAAAAAGAAAAGCCCTTGAATCATCAAGGGCTCTGCATGCGGAAGATGGGACTTGAACCCACACGAGCGCAATGCTCACAAGATCCTTAGTCTTGCTCGTCTGCCAGTTCCGACACTTCCGCATATCGCATTTCGTGGAAATCGACTTCCTCGCGATAACAGATATTATACCCAAAGACTTGACATCTGTCAATACCTTTTTTTGTATTATGCGGAAGATGGGACTTGAACCCACACGAGCGCAATGCTCACAAGATCCTTAGTCTTGCTCGTCTGCCAGTTCCGACACTTCCGCATATTCTGTTTCGCAGGAGTTAACTCCTCGCGACAAGTGATATAATATCAGAGTCCATTCGCAAAGTCAACACCTTTTTTGAAGTTTTTTATATATTTTATATTTTTCATTCAATTTGGTGATTTTATGGTCGGATATTTTCTAATTCAGTTCCGCGATTCTGCTCACTGCAACATAGATTTCCTGTATTTTATACCAGGTTGGGTAATCTGTGATTCCGGTTTCCGGAAGGCCAAAAACATTTTGAAATTTACGTACAGATTCACTGGTCCGTTCCCCATAAATCCCATCTTCACCCACTTTCGGAATTGCCGGATATGCTCCCGCGATCACATTAAGCTGTTCCTGAAGCTGTCTGACCTTCTCTCCTGTAGCTCCAATATTCAGATCATATCCCGGCCAGGAAGACGGAATACCGGAAATTTCTTCTGCTACATTGATATACATATCATTGCCATAAAAATATCTCAGGATCTCGATCGGCGAATATCCCTGATCTCCCAGTGATTTGCTTCCCCACTGTGTCATCCATCCTCTACTCCTGCACTGCACCATTCTTCCATCACAATACTGTGTCAGAATTGGCTGCCGCACATCCGGTCTGGACAGATAGTTTTCAAAAAGTTCGTCTGTAATTCTCGATATGCTGTCAAATACATTTCTTCCACGGATCCATTTATGATCATATGCAGTTGAAGATGTAATAGTAAAATCTTTTCCTTTATTCCGGTACCACTCTGTGTATACCCTGTTTAAGGTAAATGACATGATCGCCAGTATATTTGCTCGAATCGTATCATCCGGCCAGGTTGCATAAATTTCACTGCTCGCAACATTTTTTATATAATCTTTGTACCGTACATAATAATCCGGCGCTGTGGTATCATTTACCGAGCCATCATGAACCACGATATATTCCGGTATGACTACTCTGCTCAAAACGATCTCTCCACTTTCATTCACCGGCTTTATCTCAGCTTCTTCTATCTTTGGCGGATATTCTGCAAATAATGTATGGGGTCCGATCACAAGTCTTTCAAAAGATGCTTCTGCCTGAAATGCCATTTTTATCGATTGCTGCGCTACCACGCCTGGTAATACCTGTGTACCTGCAATTTCTGTATTTTCAAATCCTTCTGCCTGCACCTGAATCGTATACTCCGCATAAGGCTGTTCTTCCACCGGTTCCATACTATATTCCAGAGGCGGTGTTTTTAGCTCAAGAATCGGTGTCTGTCCGGATGAATCTGTACGTACTTCTTCCACCGTCTGTCCACTCTCTCCGGTATAAGAGATCCGCACCAATGCGTTTTCCACCGGTCGTGTACCATCTTCCGTAAAAACACTTACCTTCAGTTCGCCCTGATCCGGTTGATCCTGCTGACTTTTTACTTTGTTATAAAATTCCACCTGCTTCTCCTGCCAAAGGCTCTCCGTATATTCTATGCATCATGTATCCCGTATAACACAAAAAGACAGATGCATATTCGCATCCGTCCTTCTATCTGTTATCTGCTACTTTCTATTTTCAGAAGATTTTCAGAATATCATTGTACATAACTACTACCATCAGCACCATAAATGCCATCAGCCCTGCAAAATGAATCCTGCCCTCAATTTCTCGATTGATCGGTTTCTTCCGAATTGCCTCAATGATCAGAAAAACAAGTCTTCCGCCATCCAGTGCCGGAAGAGGAAGCAGATTCATAACACCAAGGTTTGCTGACAACAGCACTGCCATATTCAGCATGTTCATCCAGAGCATCATAATACCTTCACTCTTACTTTCTTCATAAGTTGTACCAATCGCATCTACAACGCCTACCGGGCCACTGAGATTCTGGAATCCAAGCTGCCCCGTAACCAGTTCTTTCAGACTCAGCAGAGTCGTCCTGATCATATATTTTATTTCCAGCGCACCGTATTTCAGTATCTGCAGGCCGGAGGTCTTTGTATAACCAAGATTATAAGAAAATCCAAGCTGTGGTGTACGATACTCTTTCGGAGTAATCGTCGCCGTATAATCCAGACCATCTCTATCATACGTGATCTCTACTGGTTCACTTGAAAGCGGATGTTCTGCAAGATATGCATCATATGCCTCGCCGTCCGCAATCTCCACACCATTGATTGCCGTGATCGTATCCCCCGGCTGCAATCCCGCCTCCTGGAGTGGCATTCCGTCAATCAGAGATTCCACTGTCATAGAAGATGCATCTGATCTGTTAAATCCCAGCAGGTATCTTACCGATACATCGGGCGTGTATGAAATCGTTTCTGTCATGCCATCTCTTCTGACCCTCAGACTAACTGTGTCGCCCTCATTCAGATTATTCAGATACATATATACATACAGATCTTTTGCAAGATCCACATGATATCCGTCATATTCTGTAATAATATCTCCGTTCTGAAGCCCTGCCTCTGCAGCTGCTGAATTTTTATCCACTTCCAGCACTTCAGCCGGATCATATCCCACAAAACCTACAATGATCACTGCAAGCACAAACGCCAGAATAAAGTTAAATATTGGACCGGCCGCAACAACAGAAATCCTGCTCCATACAGATGCCGCATTAAAGGAACCCGGAATTTCCTCCTCGGCAGTATCTTCACCTACCATGGCACATGAACCGCCAAGCGGGAGTAATTTCAACGAATACCTGGTTTCTCCCTTCTGAAAGCTCCACAGTCTTGGTCCCATCCCAAGAGAAAACTCAGTTACACTAATTCCGTTTAATTTGGCAAATAAAAAATGTCCAAATTCATGAAACAATATGATTGCACTGAAAATAATAATCGCAATCAGAATCTTCAATCTACCACCTGCTTTCAATCCATTGATATGTATCGCTCTCTATTTCCAGTATTTCTTCAAGTCCAGGATTCTCAATAACTTTATGACGTTCCATAGACTGTCCTATAATGTCATAAATATCCAGGAAACGAATTTTTTTGTGAAGGAATTTACTTACTGCAAGTTCATTTGCCGCATTAAACACTGTCGGCATAGAACCGCCTGCTTTTGCCGCCTGAATTGCCATCGGAAGGCCCAGGAACGTATCCATATCCGGTTCTTCAAAGGTAATCTGGCCCAGTTTGGCAAAGTCAAGTCTGTCTCCATTCAGATATCTTCTGTGCGGATAATACAGTGCATACTGAATTGGAAGCCTCATATCCGGTGTTCCAAGCTGTGCAATGATTCCTCCATCTTTAAATTCCACCATAGAATGTATCACACTCTGTGGCTGTACAACAACCTGGATCTGATCCAGACTCACATCAAACAGCCATCTGGCCTCCATCACTTCAAGGCCTTTATTTACCAGTGTCGCAGAATCCACGGTAATCTTCTGCCCCATCACCCAATTCGGATGTTTCAAAGTATCTTCCAGTGTCACTGACTCCAGATCTTTTCTTGTTTTTCCACGAAAAGGTCCACCCGATGCGGTGATCAGCAGCTTATGTACTTCATCTTTATGTTCTCCATTCAAGGATTGAAAAATAGCACTGTGTTCACTGTCTACAGGAAGAATCTTTACTCCATATTCTTTTGCCATTGGAATGATCAGATGCCCTGCAGTTACCAGAGTTTCCTTATTGGCAAGTGCAATGTCCTTTCCTGCACGGATTGCCTCGATCGTCGGGCGAATCCCAAGCATTCCCACGATTGCAGTAACCAGAATTTCTGTATCCGGCATGGCAGCCAGCTCCAGAAGGCCATCCATTCCTGCGACAACCTTCGTATCCGTATCCTGAATCTTCTGTGCAAGTTCCTGTGCCGCATTCTCATCCCAGACAGCAACCAGACGTGGAGAAAATTCTCTTATCTGTTCTTCCAGTTTCTGAATATTTTTTCCTGCACTGATTCCAAGAACCTCAATATCACCATTGGCACGCACAACATCCAGTGTCTGTGTTCCGATAGATCCTGTGGATCCTAATATTGCAATTTTTTTCATGCCTTTCTCCTTTTTAGAGACCAAGAATCATTTTTGCCAGATAATAAATGACCGGTGCCGTAAAGATTACGCTGTCAAAACGGTCAAGAATTCCACCATGCCCCGGAATCAGCTTTCCATAATCCTTGATTCCCTGATTTCTTTTGATTGCAGAAGCAGCAAGATCCCCAACCATTGAGATCAGTGCTCCAACGCCGCAAATAACTGCATATTCAAACATTGCTCCATGTGTTGCTGCCGCATAGATCACGCCAAGAAGTGCAGCACCGACTACGCCTCCCACAGCTCCCTCTATTGATTTCTTCGGACTGAGCACCGGTGCCATCTTATGTTTGCCGATCAGCATACCCACACAATATGCACAGGTATCGCATCCCCAGGAACAGAGGAAGATCAGCCATACGATAAATTTACCATCCGGAAGATTTCTTGTCAGAAGAATAAAAGAAAGCATTACCGCTACATAAACTACTCCGAAAAATGTTGCCATGACCTGATCTGCATTGTATTTCGGATACGAAAAAACATACACAAACATGATCAGGATCAGAGCGATCAGAATCGCCATCGTTCCATAACGTTCAAATCCCAGCAACAGAGATACATAATACAGAATCGCACCAAGATATCCAGCCAGTTCCAGAAATTCTGTCTGTTCCTTGTGAACACCCATTGCCTTATAAAGTTCCTGCATTCCAAGCAGAGAAACGCAGAGCAATGTCACAAACAGCACATAGTTTCCGCTTATGATCGTAAGAAGCGCAGCGATTACAAGCAGAATGCCACTTATGAGTCGTGTCTTAAACATATTTTATTCCTCCTTCACGCCTCCATAGCGGCGGTCTCTTCCATTGTATTTTTCGATTGCCCTGATCAGATCTTCTTTATGAAAATCCGGCCATGCAACATCTGTAAAATAAAACTCTGTATATGCCAGCTGCCACATAAGGAAATTGGACAGTCTCTGTTCTCCGCTGGTTCTGATCAGCAGATCCGGATCTGGAACACCTGCTGTATCCAGATAACCCGAAATCGTATCCTCCGTAATTTCCTGCGGATTCAGACTTCCCTCAGCTACATCCTGCGCAAGTTTACGCATTCCACGGGTAATCTCATCGCGGCTTCCATAATTCAATGCAATCTGAAAATATAATTCATCGTAATCTTTTGAAAATTCTTCGAGTTTCCTGATCTTGTCCTGTATATCCTGATCAAACGCAGTCGGATCTCCGATGATTTTCACACGCATATGATTCTTTTCTGCACTCTTCATGCATTTTTTGAGATAACTGCGGAACAGTTTCATCAGACCTTCGACTTCTTCTCTGGAACGCTTCCAGTTCTCTGTAGAAAAAGCATACACTGTAAGATATTTTACGCCGAGATCTTTAATGTCATCACAGATAGACTCAAGATTTGCACATCCTTTGATATGTCCATATCCTCGCGGCATCCCTTTGGCTTTTGCCCATCTGCCGTTTCCATCGAGAATAATCGCAATATGATTCGGGACTTTCATATTTTCCATGTTTTCTCCTCTCTTAGCAGAGCGAACAGAAAGAGAGCCCTTTCCGGCTCTCCCTCTCCCTCCAATCTGACAGTTACACAATTCTTATACTGTCAGGATTTCTTTTGATTTCACCTCAACCGCTGCATCAATCTTCTTGATGAACTTATCTGTAAGCTTCTGTACTGCATCTTCCAGATCTTTTACTTCATCCTCAGAAACATCCTGTTTGGTCAGCTTCTTAAATGCATCATTTGCATCACGGCGGATATTACGAACAGCAACTTTGGCTGCTTCTCCTTTTTTCTTTACGTCTTTTACAAGATCTTTACGGCGTTCTTCCGTCAGTTCCGGAAGAACCAGGCGCACGATCTTACCATCATTGCTCGGATTCAGTCCCAGATCTGAAGTAAGGATTGCTTTCTCAATGCCTTTGATCAGACTGGATTCCCATGGCTGGATCTGAATCATTCTTGCTTCTGGTACAGTAATGTTCGCAACCTGCTGAAGTGGTGTCGGGCTGCCATAATAATCTACTGTGATCTTGTCAAGGATATGCGGATTTGCACGTCCTGCACGGATCGTGGTCAGCTCTGTCTCAAAACCTTCCAGTGTTTTTGTCATTTTCTGCTCATATTTCTGAACTCTTTCATCCATTTGTCGAATTCTCCTTCTCCGGTTATATTTTATTTTTTAGAATTCTCTTATACAGTTACTTTTGTTCCTGTAAATTTACCATGTACAGCATTTACAATACTGTTTTCTTCTTCAAGGCCAAATACCAGCATCGGCATCTTCTGCTCAAGACACATAATAGATGCAGTAAGATCCATTGCCGCAAGTTTTTTATCAACAACTTCTTCAATAGAAATCTCATCGTATTTCACAGCGTTCGGATTCAGTTTCGGATCACTGTCATAAATACCATCTACTGCCTTTGCAAGAAGGATTGCTTCTGCTTCGATCTCAACAGCACGCAGAACTGTAGCTGTATCTGTTGAGAAATACGGATGGCCTGTTCCTCCTGCAAAGAAAAGAATCTTGCCTTCTGCAAATGCCTCTTCTACTGCATCTTTTGAGTAAAGTTTTGTGAATGCGCCACATACAAATGGTGTAAAGATTTCTGTCTTAAGTCCCAGATATCTGCAGATGTCAGATACATAAATACAATTCATCACAGTGGCAAGCATACCGATCTGATCTGCTTTGTTACGATTGATCGTCTCGCTTGTACGGCCTCTCCAGAAGTTGCCTCCACCAATCACAATACCAATCTGTGTTCCTTCTTCCGCAACCGCACGGATCTGTTTTGCAACAGCAATAACCGTTGCCTCGTCAAATCCTTTTTTTTCGGCTCCGGCAAGAGCTTCTCCACTTAATTTCAGTAATATTCTTTTCATAGATCATTTATCCTTTCCCGCAATGCCACAGCATTGTTTATCTTTACCAAACTCCTGTAACGATTTCATTTCCTTCTTCATCTACAGATGTGGAAACTGTGAAATCCGGATAATAGTAATATCCAGTTGTTCCGGTAGCAGAGTCATCATCATATTCGGAAGACTGGGAATCCCCTACAGCTCCGGCGAGATCATCAATAGACATGCCAATATATTTCTCTGCTGTCTGAATCGTGGAATTTGTAGGATCATCGCTGCTTGGATTATTATTGCTGCTGTTACTATTATCCGATGGTGCTGTCGTCGGATCCGGATTATCTGTATTGGAATTATTGGAATCATTGGAATTATTGGAATCATCCGGTGCCTCTGTCGGAGTCGGTGTCACAGAATCACTGTCCTCATCTGTTTCCAGCCCGAGTCTCTTCTTAACATCATTCAGTGTTGAGATTTCCTTCGTACTGTTTGCCGTCATATAGGTTGCATACGGAATCGCATCTTCATCTTTTCCATCCATACGAAGTGTGATCTGTTTAATCGTTGTAAGCGGCAGTTTTCTGAAGAAACATTCATTTTTTTCTTCATCTGTGTACGTAATTCTGATATCATATATGGTTGACGCTGACTGTGGTTTCTCATAATAATAAACTGCATTGTCTCCACTCTTCAGTGTAAACATACCGTTTACCAGATCATCACCCCACTCATCTGCGGTGTCTTCATCTGCGTCATCAGACGGAGTCTCTCTGATATAGATCGCTGCGATCTCAGATCCTGTCTGATTTACAATAGTCACCTTTGATGCTGTGGATGTCTTCTCACCCATGATATTCTTTTCAACAGTTTCTTCCATATTTACCATCTCCGGCGTCGGAGTCGGGGATACTGAAGTTTCTTCGGTCGGAGTTGGTGTTGCCTGTACTACAGAACCTGCATCATTTTTCTTACCGCATCCTGCTGCCACAACAGCCAGTGTCAACAGTCCGGCTGCTGCCAGATATCTTTTCCTGATCATATATATTTCCTCCTAATTCTAGTCGCGGAATAGGTTACTGTTCACTCCGTTCACAGTAACCAGAATAGTCATCTTTTAGTTTAATTATACAGAGTATCAAATTCTTGTCAACTAATTGTCTGCGAATTCATACTTTTTTTAAAGTTACAGATTTTTGACTTTGAATTCTCTTTCTGCCTCTCTCCGCTGGTCTTTCTTCGCAATATCCTGTCTCTTGTCATACAACTTTTTACCGCGTGCAACTCCTATTTCAAGTTTCACAAGACTGTCCTTGAAATATACTTTCAGTGGTACAAGAGTCAGGCCTTTTTCCTGAAGACTTCCTTCGATTTTGTTGATCTCATATCTGTGAAGAAGTAATTTACGGACTCTCATAGGATCTTTGTTAAAAATGTTTCCCTTCTCATAAGGACTGATATGCATCCCGTAAATGTATACTTCCCCGTTTTCCACACGAATAAACGATTCCTTCACACTGCATTTACCTGCTCTGAGCGACTTCACCTCAGTGCCGACAAGTGCAATCCCTGCTTCATAAGTATCCTCTATAAAATAGTCATGAAAAGCTTTTTTATTATTTGCTATCAATTTCATTCCAGATTTTTTTGCCATGAAAAACACCTCCTTTATTCGTTCAGACTCATCTCATCTACAGTGTTTTCAACTACCGAAAAATCCACCGTTCGTTTCAGTGCATCTGCATCTGCCACTCTGACCGTAACTTTCTGCCCCAGATGGTAAACTTTCTTCGTAAGCTCTCCGCGAAGTTCATAGTTTTCCTCATCGAATTCATAATAATCATCTGACAGTACCGTAATATGAACGAGGCCTTCCACTGTATTCGGAAGTTCCACATAAAATCCATAAGCAGTAACTCCCGAAATAATTCCCTCGAAAATTTCTCCCAGATGATAGGACATATACTCTGCTTTTTTCAGACGGTCAGACTCTCTCTCCGCCTCCTGTGCACGTCTTTCGCATACGCTGGACTGTTCTGCCACATGTTCCAGTATTTCCCTGTAATGTTCTGTTTTTCCTTCTCGCTGTAATCTGCCTCTTATATTATCACGAATGATACGGTGGATCTGTAAATCCGGATATCTTCTGATCGGAGAGGTAAAATGACAGTAATATTTCGCCGCAAGCCCAAAGTGTCCGCTGCACTCTGTTGTATATCGTGCCTGTTTCATCGTTCTCAACATCAGTCTGCTGATCATCATTTCATTCGGCATTCCCTGAATCTGCTCAAGAATCTCCTGAATTTCCTTTGGTGTGATTTCCTCACATGCTTTCTGCCCCTGAATCCCCTGGTGTCTCAGAAGCGTAAGAAGGCTTTCCACTCTTTCCGGATCCGGATTGTCATGCGTACGGTAAACAAACGGATATTCTCCCTGGCAGTATTCTTTTGCCACTGTTTCATTTGCCATCAGCATAAAATCTTCTATGATCTGTGTAGCAACATTCTGTTCGTATGGCTTCACATCAATTGCCCGTCCTGCCCCGTTCAGAATGATCTTGCTTTCAGGAAAATCGAAATCAATAGAACCTCTGTTATGTCTCTTGCTTCTCAAAAGTGCCGATAATTCTTTCATAAGGAAAAACATTGGCACAAATTCCTTATACTCTCTGCTTGTCTCAGTGTCTCCATCTTCAAGAATACATCTGACCTGATTATAACTCATACGACGATCCACTCGAATAACCGTCTCTGCAATCCGATGAGCAACTACTGTACCATTCTCATCAATATCCATAAGGCAGCTTAAAGTCAGGCGGTCCTGCCCCTGATTCAATGAACAGATTCCGTTAGACAGCCGTTCCGGAAGCATTGGAATGACTCTGTCAGCAAGATATACACTGGTGCCCCTTTTCAGTGCTTCTTTGTCCAGTGCACTTCCTCCCTGTACATAATTACTCACATCTGCAATATGCACACCCAGATGATATATATTTCCCTCTTTTGTAAGAGAAACTGCATCATCCAGGTCTTTTGCATCTTCACCATCGATTGTAACTGTCATAAGCTGTGTCAGATCCGTTCTGCCATCCCGGTCAGCCTCCTGCACATGATCCGGTACCCGCATGGCCTGATTCATAACTTTTACAGGAAACTCTGACGGAATATTGAAGCTTTTAACAATTGCAAGAATGTCCGTTCCCGGTGCATTCATACTTCCAAGATTCTCTGCGATCTTACCTTCCGGTTTTCTCCTGTCGTTCCCATAATCTATAATCTCTGCAACAACTTTGTCTCCATCGCGAACCCCTTTGGAATTCTTAGGCGAAATGTAGATATCCTTTGAGAACTTCTGATTATCGCACAGAATAAAACCGTAATCCCTCTCCCTCTGGAATGTACCAACGATTTCTTTATTTACACGTTCCAGAATCTCTATTACAGTACCTTCTCTGCGTTTCCCTGTTTTGGCTTCATTTTTGAGGAGTACCCGGACACGGTCCATATGCATTGCAGTCCCTGTATGATCTGCCGGGATAAAGATATCATCTTCTTCCTCTTCCAGTTCTACAAAACCAAAGCCCTTATGATTACCGATAAAAGTTCCTTCTTTGATCAGTCCCAGCTTACTGAGGGCTTTTATATCCCTTTTCTTTGGTTTTACAGATATTTTCTCTTTGGAAAATTTTTTCTTTTTTTTCTTTTCCCAGATTTTCTTCTTACTCACGTATACTCCTTTGCTATGAGAAAAAAAAGCACTCTTGTGTTTATACAAGAGTGTTTCCTTCTGACAATTCTTAAAAATTCATATTCAAAACTGCTGCCAGTACAAAAAATAACACTGCCATAATTGTGGTAGCTTTCACAAGTCCACCCTCCATAGAACGACCTTTGTTCTTTCCCCAGTAGGAATCCGCTGCTCCGGAAATCGCTCCACCAAGTCCCTGCTGCTTTCCTTCCTGCATAAGTACAACAACGGTAAGCGCAATACAATCTATGGCAAAAATAACAGTGAGAATAGTTCTTAAAATCTGCACTTCGGTTACACCTCCTAATCAACTAGAATTCATTCTATCATAACCATTCTTCGATTTCAACTGTTTTTAGTCATTTCCATTTCAAATTTCCATTTCAAAAAAACAATTTGCGGGCTGCATGTAAACAGCCCGCTCTTTCACCCTTCCCTGCCAAACGGATTCTCATAAACTGCCTGTTTTTCAAGCTGTTCTGCAATCCTGAGCAGTTGATTGTATTTTGCATTTCGATCCGATCTGCAGGGTGCTCCGGTTTTGATCTGGCCTGCACCGGTTGCAACTGCCAGATCTGCGATAAATGCATCTTCTGTCTCACCGGATCTGTGTGAGATTACTGCACGATAGCCTGCATTCTGTGCCATTTCTACTGCATCCATAGCTTCACTCAACGTGCCGATCTGGTTCACCTTGACAAGAATTGCATTCGCCGCATGAAGCTGTATCCCACATTTCAGTCGTTTGATATTTGTAACAAAAAGATCATCCCCTACGAGCTGTACCGTTTTTCCCAGCCGTTCGGTCATCTCTTTCCAGCCTTCCCAGTCATCCTCATGAAGTCCATCTTCAATGGAGATTATCGGGAATTTCCTGACAAGTTCTTCATAATATGCAATCATTTCACCGCTGTCTCTTAAAACCTCTTTTCCTTTCATCTGACTCTCACCCGGAAAATAATAGCAGTTCAGATTCTCGTCATACAATTCACTTGCCGCTGCATCTATCGCAATCAGAATATCTTCTCCCGGTTTATATCCTGCTTTTTCCACAGCCTGGACAATTAATGCCAGAACCTCCTGACTGTCTGCCAGATCCGGTGCAAATCCGCCTTCATCTCCTACCGCAGTAGACAGGGACCTTTCTTTCAAAATAATTCGCAGTATCTGGTAGATCTCCACACACATGCGAATTCCCTCCTCAAACTTTTCCGCGCCCACCGGCATGATCATAAATTCCTGAAGGTCTACTGTATTATCTGCATGTTTTCCCCCATTCAGAATATTCATCATCGGTACCGGCATTTTTTTACTGTGACAGCCTCCCAGATACTGATAAAGCGGAATTCTGAGTGCCATCGCAGCCGCTCTTGCAACCGCCATCGAAACGCCAAGTGCTGCATTTGCTCCTACATTACTCTTATTGTCTGTGCCATCCGTATCAATCAGAATCTGATCGATCCGATTCTGATCCAGTGCATTTTCTCCAATAACTGCTTCTGCCAGTTTCGTATTTACATTTTCTACCGCCTTCTCCACACTCAAACCTGTATAATAGCCTTTTTTTCCATCGCGAAGTTCCACTGCCTCAAATTTCCCGGTCGATGCACCTGACGGCACTATCGCTCTCGCTGTATACCCATTTATCCCAACAATTCCTTCTCCTACAGTAACTTCTACCTCTACGGTCGGATTTCCTCTGGAATCCAACACTTGTCTTGCTTGAATCTTTCGAACAGGCAGATAACGAAACATGCACTTACCTCCTTCATATTTGATTATTGTTATCATTCCTCAGTATCTTCACACCAACTGATACTCTTTATTTTCTCCCTTTCGTCTGTTTCTATACCATACTTTCTTTTTCATTATTTTCTGTAAGTTTTTATATTATTATGTAACTTTACAATTTATTATTTAATGTTTTTATTTTTTTCAATTTTCTTATTGACATATAGTTTATTATCTGTTATAGTAAGTTCATAAAACAAAAGGAACTACAAAATAAATAAAAGGAGCGTGAAACCACCGAAAACATAAGTGATTTCCCATAATTCAGGAAAGCGAGGTACAGACCACCAGAAACGAAATGAATTTCCTTTATAATTTATGAAAGAGAGGTACGGGCCACCAAGAACGTAATCATTTAATTCCAAATGTTTTAATTCAACTCAGGAGGTAAGTTCCATTGGACACTGAACATTAAAAGAGCCACCAGAAAATAATCATCTGATGGCTCTAAATTTTTGCCTTTTCGCATATATTCTTTCAAGATCTTCTATTGGAGATACTATGTCTTCTTCTCATCATTATCCACTCATTCCCAAATTGCTCTTTCTTCTTGCCGGCGCCTTTATTCTGGGTGGGCAGGCAGGTAAATTGCATTCCTGGCAGAAATCTCAGGCAGCATCTGCTTCTCTCTTATCCGAATCCACCAGTTGGGGACTCAGTTTCCAAAAGGAGGGAGAACGCCCTGTCGGGAATGCCACGATCAACGATCTTGGCAAGTATCATGCCTACTATGCTGAAGATACCAATGAAAAAAAAATCTACCTCACTTTTGATGCCGGATACGAAAACGGAAACACTCCACGTATCCTCGATGCACTGAAAAAGCATCAGGCCCCTGCCACATTTTTTGTTGTAGGTAATTTCATTTCAGACAATCCTGATCTGATCCGGCGCATGGTTTCTGAAGGGCATACAGTTGGCAATCACACAATGACGCACCCTGATATGTCAGGCATTTCTTCAAAAGATGATTTTCAGAAACAATTGGACGGCGTAGAAAAGCTGTATGAATCTGTCACCGGTGAACAGATGACAAAATTTTACCGTCCACCGCAGGGAATCTACAGTACCTCAAACCTAGCCATGGCCAAAGAGCTGGGATATTCCACCTTTTTCTGGAGCCTTGCATATGTAGACTGGATTCAGGATCAGCAGCCTTCCAGGGAAGAAGCCTTTCAAAAACTTCTCGGGCGCATTCATCCTGGTGCCCTTGTCCTTCTGCACAATACTTCCTCTACAAATGGCCTGATCCTGGATGACCTGCTTACAAAGTGGGAAGAAATGGGCTATCGCTTTTGCTCATTAAAGGAACTGACCGGAGCTTAATACCCCGGCCAGTTTATCAATCGTTTTTGCTTTCTTTTGTGTGGAGATCTTCTTTAATCTGTGAGCTAGAAATCTCCGGAGTACGTGGCAGATATACCACCTCGCATCCTTCTTCTTTCAGAAAATCAAATTTTCCCTTCCAGTCATCTCCCATTACAAAAGTATCCACATGATACTCTTTCACATCCGTTCTCTTCTGCTCCCAGTTTTCTTCCGGAATCACCAGATCGACATAACGTATAGCTTCCAGGAGCTGTTTACGTTTTTCGTAAGAAAAATAACACTTCTTCTGTTTTTCATTCCAGTTGAATTCATCTGTTGAAAGCCCCACGATCAGATAATCGCCCATCTGGCGTGCCCGTCTCAAAAGATTGATATGTCCGTAATGAAGCAAGTCAAACGTTCCATATGTGATAACACGTTTCATTTACATAGTTCCTCTCTTTACTCTGTTCTCATCGATTCAAATATCTCATACAGTAATCAAAGATTCTGAGATATGTCGCATTCGAATAATGAAGACCATCGTAGATTCCTGCACCATGACGGTTGCTGATCCACCCCTTCATCTGAAGATTTGTACAGGAATTAATATAAGTAAATGACTTATTCTTTCCTGAGCACAATTTACGATAGATTACCTTATTAAACGCAGCAACCTGAGCCTCTGTTCTATATATAGCTCCAGCATTTTTTACCATTGCACGATTTACTGGATTTACAGAAAGATAATACATTTTACAATTATATTTTTTCAGATTTGCAGCAACTTTCTTCATATAAGTTACATATGCACTGCTATTATTCAGGTCATTTACACCCAAATTAATAATTACAGCTTTTTTCTCAGACCGCGGACGACTTGCAACCGAACGAAGAAGCTGTCTGTATCCAGTGCTCTTAAACCAAGACAATCCCTGGCTTCCTCTTGCTATAAACTCTACATTTGAAGGTACTGATGCTCCTAATGCAAGTTTTGTATCAACAGTTCTTGAATCACCTACACAGTATACCCTGTCAAACTTAGTGGCTTTAGTTATCACACTTGGTGCATGATCCATTCTTTCGCCAAAAACAACCATATAATATCTGCCGCTTTTGGACGGAATACGATCTCCGGCTTTGTAATCGGAACTGGACAGTGCATTCTTTCCCTGTGTCTTCGACCACCCAAGAACCATATTAGCTGAGCCCAGATTTACTGCCGGAAAAGTTGCTTTACCATTTGTATTTTTGATCGTCTTCCAGTAGCTTCCATCATATTTATATAATCTTATACCTGATGTATCTGTTTTCTGCTGCACTGCATAAAACTTCAGGTTGCTTTTAACTTTTACTGTTGCACGCTGTTTCTTCGCAACCTCTCCTCCAACTTTGGTTGCCCATCCGGCAAAGCTGTAGTTTCCATTTGAATTACCAATTGGCATCTTGATTCTGCTGCCCGCTACAACCGTCTTGCGAAGACTTGTATATTCATTTCTGCCATTTGCCGTGTAGAATCGGACCGTATATTCTTTATATAAATTCAGGCAGAACTTTGTTGTCTGATTGATCGTCACTTTCTGTCCGGCTTTATATTTATATTCTTTTCCTTCAATCTTTGTTACCCAGTAAGCCTGATATCCATCCCTGTTTATCTCCGGAAGCTGAATTACTGTTCCTTCCTCAACAGTTTTGGCAAGATTATGATAAAAACCTGCAGTCTGTCCTTTTGCATTTGCAAAAATCACTTTGCAGGTCGTTTCACTGTAAGATGCAGCTGATACTTTCTGTGTATTCCCCAAAAGACAGACAGCTGACAATATCACGATCAGAAGAAAGGCATGTTTCCAGATTGCTGTAATTCTTTTCATAAAGATACTCCTTGTATTTAAACTCTCCATTTTGTTTCTGCATAATAACAACTCACAGAGCACAAACGCTCTGTGAGTCCACTATAACAGTTTTCTTCCTGCGATGCAATGTATTTTTAAATCAAATTTTACATTTTTGTCACATTTTGACAAATCAATCCTTAGCCAAGTTCCTTTTCGCACATGTCCAGTGCTGATGCGATCACCGCATCCATGTCATAATACTTATACTCTCCCAGACGGCCGCCAAATACAACCTTTTTCTCTTTTTGGGCAAGCTCTCTGTATTTGCTGTAAAGAGCACCGTTCTTCTCATCATTCACCGGATAATACGGTTCATCTCCCGGTTTCCACTCAGAACTATACTCACGGCTGATCACTGTCTTCGGAAGATCATTTCCTTCATCATCTTTTCCAAATTCAAACCATTTATGCTCAATGATCCTTGTCCATGGAGTCTCTCTGTCTGTATAATTGACTGCTGCATTTCCCTGGAAATTCGGCTTATCCAGAAGTTCTGTCTCAAAACGTACCGAACGATACTCCAGATATCCCATCTGGTAATCGAAATATGCATCGATCGGACCCGTATAGATCACTTTTTCAGCAAGTGCATCGTATTCTGCTTTTTTCTCCAGATAATCCTCTCCAAGGCGAACTTCTACTCCGTCCAGCATATTGGCAACCATTTTGGTATATCCGCCAACCGGAATCCCCTGATATAATGCATTAAAATAATTGTTATCAAATGTAAGACGGACCGGAAGTCTCTTGATGATAAAAGACGGGAGATCTTTGCAGTCACGTCCCCACTGCTTCTCTGTATAGCCCTTGATCAGCTTTTCAAAAATATCTCTTCCTACCAGGGAAATTGCCTGTTCTTCCAGGTTCTTCGGCTCTGCGATACCAGCCTCTTTTTTCTGTTCTTCAATCTTGGCTGCTGCTTCTTCCGGGGTTACTACTCCCCACATCTTATTGAATGTGTACATATTAAATGGCAGAGAATATAACTCACCATGATAATTTGCAACCGGGCTGTTTGTGAAACGGTTGAACTCTGCAAACCGGGTAATATAATTCCATACTTTTTTATTATTGGTGTGGAAAATATGCGCACCATATTTATGCACATGAATCCCCTCTACATCCTCTGTAAACACATTTCCGGCAATATTCGGGCGTTTATCGATCACCAGAACTGACTTTCCAGCTTCTTTTGCTTCATGCGCAAACACTGCTCCGTATAAACCTGCACCAACTACCAGATAATCATATTTTTTACTCATAATGACTCCTTTATCTTTCTGTTCTTTACTCATTTTATTTTTTCTTAAAAAGCTTTTTTATCTTTAACGGAATAAACATGATTGCACGCCCAACCTTCATAGTTGTGGAATTCTCCAATGATGCTACTTTCTTTTCCAGAGAACGGATCTGCTTATTCTTCAGACATATCTTGAAGTAATAAGCATCCGGATCTTGGATCAGCAGCATCATATCATCCCATTCAACAGGATAGAACGCTCCCTGTCTCAATTCTCCGTTTTCTTTTGCTCTTTTGAATTCCTGACTGATTCTCTGAACATATTCCCTCTTAAACTGCTCTCCGATTCGCTGCAGCGTAAAACTATAAGTATGAAATTTCTTCAAAGAATACATATATTTAAAGCGGCTCCAGATTTCCGGATCTTTCATCAATATCTCACGGATATAATCATACTCTACATTACAGCAGTAGACTTTTTCCCTGTTATTAACAGAGGAATTCGGATTATCACGACGATTCATATAGTACGGCTTATCCACGATCATCGCACGCTTTGCATAAACAAAAGTCTGGAAATAAAAACCATTGTCCTGGAAAGATGCTCCAGGAGTTTCGTTATGTCTGATGTGATGCTGCTCCAAAAACTCTCTTTTGTAAATACCACTCCAGGTATTCATGATAAAACGTAATGTCTCCGGCTCTTCACTAGGATCAAAGAGCTTTCCGTACCATTTCCCTGTTAAATCCAGATGGTTATATACCAGATTCATATTCCCATTTTCAGGATTTCTTGTAAAGCGGTAAAAATCTGCCTTCACCATATCAAGATCATTCTCTTTCGCAATCTTGTAAAGATCCTCATACATCGCAAGCGGTACATAATCATCCGGTTCCACAATACCGATATATTCTCCCGTAGCTTTGTCCAGACCGACATTCATAGCCTTTCCATAACCGCCGTTTTCCTTGTCAACGATCACAAAACGCGGATCATTCTCCGCATATTTTTTAATGATTTCCAGAGAATGATCTGTCGATCCATCGTTCACACAGATAATCTCTATATCCTGCAATGTCTGACGCTGAATACTTTCCAGACATTCATCCAGAAACATTTCCACATTATATGTCGGTATGATAATTGATACTTTTGCCATTTTCTTTCCTCGCTTTTGACTGTTTCCTTATTTGAGTTTCACCGCATCTTCATCGTTTGTTTCTGAGATAATAAAATGCGGTCTCTGCTTCGTCTCCAAATACATCTTTGCAATATAATGTCCGATCACGCCCAGACAAAACAGCTGCAGACCACCAATAAATATGATCACACAGATCGTTGATGCCCATCCGGCAACAGGATCACCGTAAATCAATTTACGTCCGACGACCACAACTAACATCAAAAAAGAAACAATTGTCATCAACACTCCAAACCACGATACCGCACTCAATGGTGCCTGAGAAAAATTAATGATTCCATCAATCGCATATTTTGTCAGCTTCCAGAAATTCCATTTGGTTTCACCTGCCACACGTTCAATATTATCATAGGATAACCAATATGTTTTGAAACCGATCCAGCCAAAAATCCCCTTGGAAAACCGATTGTATTCTGTCATGCTGACAATCGCTTCTACCATTTCCCTTTTCATCAGACGAAAATCCCTTGCGCCATCAACAATATCTGCATCCGATATTTTATTGATGATCTCATAAAATCTGTGTGCAAACCAGCTTCTGATCGGTGGTTCTCCCTCACGGTTCTTTCTTCTGGTTGCCACCGAATCATAATCCTGCGTATGTAAGATTTCCAGCATTTCAGGCAACAGACTCGGCGGATCCTGCATGTCTGCATCCATTACACAGACATAGTCCGCATTTGCATTGCAAAATCCCGCATACATGGCTGCCTCTTTGCCAAAATTCCTGGAAAAAGACAAGTATTTTACATGCTCATCCTTCTCCGCAATTGATTTCATAATACTCAGCGTATTATCTTTCGATCCGTCATTGATCAAAAGAAGCTTATAGTCATAGTCCAGTTTTTCCAGAACTTTTGATGCTTCTTTATAAAATAACGGCAGCGCTTCCTGTTCATTGTAACACGGTACGATAATTGCTAAAGTTTCCATCTTTTGCTCCATAATAAGTCTTCTCGTCCTTTATCACTAATATATCAATCTTCTTCATCTTCAACAACAAATTCCTGATCTGTCTTTAATATATACCGTTCCTGATCCACATAAAATGCTATTGCAATCTTATATTCTTTTCCCTCAACATATCTTGATTCCTAATCCATCCTTTACTTTTACTTTACTTTTACCAGCTACATTGATTAAAACAAACTGACTTTTTTTATTTGCATGCTGCCCTCTGACTACATCCGTATCCGAACCATAAATATAAAAGATTCTTTTAATTTCAAAAGGAACATCTTTCATTCCTTCTACAATTACAAGATGACCTCTTTCATCTCCTCTTTGCGGAAACTCAAGCATCTTAACATTATTTTCATTCATACTATTCATAGATAACTATAAACAATGGTTATCTTGTCCTCCTTTTCAAAGCATTTCTATTTAAGCATACTATTCAAAATTTTATCTTTAAGTATATCATAAAAAAAAATCTATTCAAGCTAATTTCATCGTAAGCGCTTAATATCAATGCCAGACATCAGCCAGTTGAACTCCCGCCATGTAAGATTCCGGACTTCGGATCTATTCCTGGGCCACCGGTAAGCACCCTGGGCGGTCAGTCTTTTGTAGATCATAACGATCCCGTCCGGCTCTTTTAAAATAGCTTTGATACGGTCGCATTTACGACCGCAGAAAAGAAAAAGTG
>OLRB01000579.1_pt1 | contig 22747 bp, 13 predicted proteins | sample 1672751 | NCBI WGS metagenome assembly OLRB01 (sample SAMEA3136720, study PRJEB25190) | human gut metagenome | biome: human gut; feature: human-associated habitat; material: faeces | place: Austria | collected 2013
GCCTACAGAATAATCAAATTTAAAAGCTGTCTTGTCAGATGATAAGGCAGCTATTTGATTGGAAACGATTTAGAAATGGAGGAATATCATGGGAGAAACGAAACAGAGAACCTGTTTTTGTTGTGGGAAGGCATATCACTACTGTCCTCATTGTGATGTCGATAGAGATAAACCATCTTGGTATTTTATCTTTGATTCAGACAATTGTAGAAAAGTATTTGATGCTTGTCAGAGATATTCTACAGGCGAATGCAATGCTGAACAAACAAGACAAAAACTGGACAAGTGTGATTTAACTAACAAATCTGACTTTCTCCCTGACGTTTTAGGCGTTATTGAGAAAGTTTTCGCTGAGACCAACAAAACGGCTCAATCCCCTTCCTCTTCTCCTTCTTCTTACTCTCGTGGTAAGAAGAAATGGAGATAGGTTTGCGGATCTCTTAGTGAAAAGAAATGATCACTGAGAGACACATAGCCATTAGGTTTTATGTGTCTCTCTTTTTTTAATTATAAGCAGGAGGAACTATGAAAACTACAAGTGGAATTACCGGGAAGACTTATGAACCGGATGAATGTGTATTTATTCCAAATATGCTTCAGAACTTTAAATACTTAAGCTATGGAGCTGAACTTTTGGATATCATTCCAGACAATAGATTCGATCAGAACAAAATTTTATTTGTTTGGAACAGAGAAGACACTAAGCACCTGTATGATGCTTGGTGTAAACATGAATTAATTTAGAACATTATGGCAGCAGGTACTTCTGCTGTTTTTTATTATACGGATTTTATAAGGAGGACTATGAGCGAAAAGAAACAAAGAGACAGTAAGTACAATGTTAGTAAGCGAACTGATAATCGTATGTGTGATGGGATCGTATTTGACTCTGCTCTTGAAATGAGATTTTATAGAGACGCTGTTCTTCCGGGTATTCTTTCAGGGGAAATCACCTATTGTGAACGGCAGAAAGAATATTTATTACAGGAAGGATTTGAACATCAAGATAAAAAATATCTTCCTATTAAATATGTGGCAGATTTTGTACTTACATATAAAGACGGACATGAAGATGTCATTGACGTAAAAGGTATGCCAGATCATGTGGCACCTATGAAAAGAAAATTACTTCTATATAAATATCCTCATATCAACTTTTATTGGGTAGCATACTCAAAGATTGATGGTGGATGGAAAACTTATGAATATATTCAGTCTCAAAGAAGAAAGAGACGCAAAGAGAAACAGAAAAAAGAAAAGGAGAAATAACTATGGGAGAAAATACAGTAAATTTAGACACTATTATTGAGGAATTCAATAGCTCTGTAGAGGGAGCTACATTAGAACATGCTATCCCAAGCTTAAAAATTGGTCATTATGTTCCAATTGCAATAAAAATTACTGCAATTGAAGAAATCATTAAGGCATTAGGAAAAGAAAGCGAAAGCTATACTATTACTGTAAATTCAATCAGTGCTTATCATGTATTGATCACTACTGCTCTACAGCTTTATACAAATATTGAGTTTGAAGGAGAAAGTACTTACGAGGTATTAGATTCTCTTGCTGAAGCTGGATTGATTGACAGAATCTTAGAGGAAATTGGAAAGGATTTTGAGGAATTTAAAAAGCTATATAAATTAGCTTGGGAAGACCATATGAGAAATCATAATTCTTTAGAAGCCATTGTTTCAAGGGAATTAAGATTTATTAATCTAAGCATTCAGGAAGCTATTGTAGAAGGTGCTAAAGGAATTGATAGTACTGAAGTTATGAAAACAATGATTGAAAAATTAAAAGTAGAATAATTTTGAAAGAGTCTCATGTGAGGCTCTTTTTTTAATAGGAGGAGAATTACATGGGAAGAGTTGAAGAAATTCTTACAAAGATGAATGTTGAAGCTGCAAACATAGCAGCTGAATTAGCATCTAAAAAAGTACAGGAAATTGCAGAAATGGCTACAGATACCTTTTATAAAGGCTATGATCCTGAACAATATGGGCGAAGCTATGGGCTGTATGCCGCTAGTCAACCTTATATTAAAAAAATCAGTGCTCCAGGGACTGCACAAGGAGGAGTTATTACTTCTTCAGGTAGTATGCCTGGATATTACCACCAAAGGACTGATGTAGTATATGACTGGGATTTTGTGGGCGGTGAACACGGAGGAAAAAAAACTGTCCCAGTAATTACAAAACCTAGTCCTTTTAAATTAATTGAAAATACTGTAACAATGGGTGAGGATATGATTGCTGCAGAATGTATTGAAGAAGCCGTAGGAATTGTTAATGCTAAATATGGCAACGAATTAGCTGAAGCATTGGCTGAAGATATTGTACAGGGGGTGAAATAATAAATGGCAGAAGGAACAACACACGTTATATCTATTGGCGCCTCTATAGGTGTCAGGGTAGATGAAGCTTCCGAAGTAAGAGCAAAACAAAAACTTCAAAATGATTTTAAAGATATTAAAGTTCCTGTTGGAGCAAAGGTGGATGCCAATGCTATCCGTGATGTTGCCAAACAAATAAATGATCACATTAAGAAAACAGGAAAAACTAAATTTAATTATAATTTTCAATCCGATGATTTAGTGGAAGCTCAAAACAGGGTTGATGATCTTAAACAAAAGTATAAAGAACTAAAAAATTTACGGGACATGGCTTCTAACCCAAGTTTTAAGCGTGCTACTGTTAGAAACATTGAAGAAAATGGCTCATACATGACTGGACTCATCAAATCAAAAGAACATGCTAGAGATATCAATAATGATTTTTATGATGCTGCCATGAAAATATGGAATGAGGATATGGGGCCTCGAGCCAAAAAATCTATTGGAGAGAGCAACTTTAAAAAGAATGTGATGAATGCTTGGGAAGCTAAAAAAGTTACCATTGACAACGCTGTTGGTAGCATTAACAGAATCACATCAAAAAAAGATTGGAAGAATAATCCAGACTATGTAAATGAAGTTGTTGATAAATTAAGTAAAGCCAAGGTTGCAGAAAATTATATTAAGCAGTTCACAAATAAAAATGCAACAGGTAGCAAACATTATAAAGAGCTTTTTGGTAAATTTGGTATTGATACAGATTCCCTTCTTGGTGGTTTAAACGATGGTGTTGAAGAAGCTATATCTTCATTATTAAAATCAAGAATTGATAAAGTCAAAAAAGATCTTCGATCTGCTGTAGGAAAGACTAAAAGCCTAAACAAAAAATACAGCAAAGAATGGGATGATTACTTAGCTGGTGTTGGAATCGTTGTCGAAGACAAGGAAATTAGTACTCAAAAATACAATGGAGCTAAGCGAAGTACCGAAAATCTCATTAGGAAGAAAGAAAACGGTGAAGATCTTTCTAAAGAAGATTTAGAAAAAATTCAAAAGAATAAAGAAATTATGGAGTCTTACACTCCTAAAGAAGGTAGTAATGTTCAGCCTATTACAGAAGAGATGAAGAATTTCTTTGAAGCGGCGAATAAGCAAATGTCCTTAATGCAACGAGAGATTGCAAAAGATTTTGAAATGCCTAAAGACATGGATCAAATGAGCTCAGAGAGCCTTACTACTGCTTTCCAAGATGCTAGAAATTATATTAACGCTTTTAATGAGAAAATTAAAAACAATCAAGAAATCTATGCAGAGGAAGCCAAAGGGATTGAAGAAGCTGTTAAAACCATTGACAAATATAAAGAAATTAAAGCAAAAGATGGTGCTTCTATTAAGGATGATTGGTCAAAAACCAGTCGTGATTGGTTAGAAAAAAACAGAGAAAATATTTATAAGCTGAATGATAAATCAGTATCAGGGACAGTTGATAAGGTAAGTTCTTCTGGTAATGATAGTATCACGAAAGATGAACAAGTTACAGAAAGTGAACATCCTAAAGAATCTTCTGTAAAAGTTACTGCTGACACTTCTCAGTTAGAATCTGCGTTAGCTAAGGTTGATGAAAAGATTGCTTCTTACGAAAACAAAGATATTGTTGTTAATCTTAAAGCAAATGATTCTGAGTTAAATACAGTTTTACAAGGAATTAACGAATTAAGATCAAAAGACAATATTGATATTGCTATTAATTTTAAAGCCAATACAGAAAATGTTGATACTGTTCTACAGGGGATTAATGAATTACGTTCCAAGGATAATATTGATGTTGCTGTTAATTTCAAAGGGAATGCAGAAGATCTTGAAAAAGCTATTAGTTCTACCCAGAAGTTGAAAGATGATTCTAATGGTAAAGACACTAATATTGATATCAATGTTAATGATGAAGAATTAACACAGGCTGAAAGCAAGCTTACTTCTTTAAGAGAAAAAGCTTCTGAGCCTATTAAAGTTAGTATCAATACTGATGCTGTATTAGATGATTTGGTTGCTGTTGAGAAGATTATCAATGACCTAAAAAAGAATCTTGATTTAAAAGTTAAATTCAATACAGGACAGTCTTTTACAGACAAGAAAGCTTCTGATATTGAGACTATGACAAATAAGATTGCTAATCTAGCTGACAAGTCTACTGCTTATTCTGCTAAGATCGCAGGTGCTTTTGCTGGTATTGGTAGTTCAATTCGTGAAGTTACAAGACTGGTTGATAACTTAAATAAGAAATTTAATCTTACTGGTGAGATTGCTACTGGCTTGAAGAACATGAACAAGGTTTTAGCCGGTGGAAATGTTGGTGGAGCAAACGATGGTACAGCATTAGGGAATACTAATCCTAAATCTGATCGTGTTAAAAATGCTGCTGACAGAGCTTTATCAAAGACCATTGTTAGTCAAGATCTTGAACAATATACAACAGAATTTGCGACTAAGGTTGAAGCTACAGTTAACCGAATTAGAGATTTAAAAGAAAAACATAGTGGAGATGTTTTCTTTGATAATAAAGAAATTGAGGAAGATATTAGAGAGCTTAATAGACTGAACGCTGAGCTTACTGAACATGGTAGACTTAGAAACCAATTTAAGCTCCAGAACAATCAGGGAACTGTTATCGGAGAAGGATTATCCTTAAATGATTTCAATGAAGCTAAAGCTGAAGAATTATTTAGAGCTTCTGGTGTAAACAGTAACATTCTTGAAACCAGTATGGGTAGAAATGGAATGGCTGCTTATATTAAAGCAAGATCAAGAGATGATGGAAAGCTTGAAAAGTATGCTATTAATTTTAATCAGGATACTGGTATTGCTAGATCACAGCTTAAGAGTCGTTCTGAATATAAGAGTTTGTTTGGACAAATTGTTGGAGATATGGGTCAGGAAGTTACTAAGTTAAGTAAGTACTTGATCTCTATGGGTGGAATTGATGTCGTATGGCAAGGATTCCAACAAGGAATTGAAAGCATCAAAGAAATGGATGCTGCAATGACAGAGTTAAAGAAAGTCACAAGTGATACGAGTGATGTTTATGCTACTGTCGAAAAAGATATGTATGCTACTGGTAAAGATATCGGTAGAGATGCTGTGGAATTAACCAAATCTACTGCTGATTGGGCTAGATTAGGTTATAACACACAAGATTCTGAGAAGATGTCTAAATGGACAGGTATTCTCATGAATGTATCAGAATTTGAGCAAGTAGATGATGCTACTAATGCATTGATTTCTATCATGCAGGGATTCAATAAAGGTGCTGACGATGTAGAAAATGTTGTTGATGTTTTGAATAATATCGGTAACTTAGAGCCTATTTCATCAGATGAGATTGCTAGTTCATTACAGAGATCTGCTAGTGCTTTACAGGCGGCAGGTGCTAATTATGAACAGTCAGTTGCTCTTACTACAGTTGGGAATTCCGTCGTGCAAAATCCTGAGAGCGTTGGAGCTGGTTTAAAAACAGTATCCTTAAGAATTCGAGGCACTGATATGAATGTGCTTCAAGAAGCAGGTGAAGATGTTGATGGTTACATTCAGAACACATCTCAGTTGAGAGATCTCATTAAAAATCAAACTAAAGTAGCATCAAACGACTTCAAAGGCTTTGATTTATTAAAAGATGATGGATCTTATAAAAATCCATATGAATTTTTACTTGGATTGGGTAAGATCTGGAGCGAAATTGGTTCTACCGATGGTGGTGACCTTAAACAAGCTTCTATTTTAGAGAAAATTGCAGGAAAAAATAGAGCTAATATTGTTGCCAGTATTTTACAGAAGCCAGAGATGCTTGAAAAAGTCTACAACGAAACACAAAACTCAGAAGGATCAGCTCTTCGTGAAAACGAAACTCAACTTGATTCCATCCAAGGTAAAGTTGATCAGCTGACAGCAAGTTTCCAAGAAATGTGGAACACTTCTATTTCTTCTGATTTTATCAAAGGACTTGTAGATGCTGGAACTCAAATAACAAATTTAGTAACTAAAGCTGGGCTTCTTAGAACAGCCTTTATGGGTGCTTTAGGAGTCGCAGGAGCGAAAGGAAAGCTGGGTAGGGCAAATTATCAGTTGTCCTCATGTACAATGCCCAGAGCAATCTAGTGGTAACACAGAACGAGTTTGTATCGAAATGGTGATACAAATAAGAGATTGCTTAGAAAACAACCGAAACTGAAATACTTTTTGATAATTTATGTACGGGAACTGTTAAACGATATTGATTACTAACTTAGTACAGTAATGTATTAAGGGCAAGGGGTAATTCCTAAGGTATAGTAATAAGATCAATATTTACACAGAATCCGCAGCGAAGCCTCTATATTATTAGAGGAACGTCCATCGATCATAATGGGAATCTGGTTAACTCACCTTACGAGTGACATCAGAAAGGGATGATCAGAACTGTATGCGAATGTGCCGCTAGAAAATTATCAGCATGGAAACATGCTTGCACATAGGGAAAATGAATTTTATATGATATATTATAAATACTTATTAACATAATTTAATACTCTTTTTATACTACTCTAGCAGACTTACCACATTAATTGAGTCTTAAAACACTAGATAGAACCTGGTGTTTTAAGGGGGTAGTAAATTAGCCATATATGCATAGAAGGATAAGCAAATCATCAGCACCATCTGTTCTATGCCATTTGGTGCACCTTCCTGAAGAAAAGGAGAATTTAATATGGCAATTTTAACAAAAGCAGAAAATGGAGTAGAAAACAACAATCAGATCATGAACTTCGTAAACGATGAATTTGGATCAATCAGATGTATTGAGATTGACAATGAACCTTGGTTTGTTGGAAAAGATGTATGCATAGCTTTTGGAGATACAAATCACAAGCGTAGCTTGCGTAGAATTGACAAAGCTGACAAAACAATGGCAAAAATTCAAACCGCTGGAGGAATGCAAAACATCACAGTTCTTAATGAATCAGGACTATATTCATTATTATTCTTAATGCAACCTGCTAAAGCAAAGGGGGTGTCACAAAATGACCCCCTTATTGAAGAGAGAATTGAAAAATTACATCGTTTCAAAAGATGGGTAACATCTGAAGTTCTTCCACAGATCAGACGTACAGGTGGATACATTCCATATAAAAATCTGTCTGAAGCTGAGTTTGTACTCAAAGCATTAGAAATTCAGCAAGCTACAATCGCAGAGCTTCGTGGAGAACTTGAAGCTTCCAAAGAAGATGTAGATTTTGCAAGATGTGTTACTGCTTCTTCTGATACGATCGACATGAACACAATGGCTAAGCTGTTACAGAATGATGGATATGACATTGGAAGGAATCGTCTTTTTGAGATTCTGAGAAACAATGGAATCCTGATGCGGGACAACATGCCATATCAGAGATACGTTGAGAACGGATATTTTGAAGTTGGCGAACATGTGATTTGCAATGTGATTGTTCCACAGACTTATGTAACTGGTAAAGGTCAGAAACTTGTTTACAGAGTTGTTGGGGATCTTGAAGATTAAAGTTTGGTGAGATTGTTGTTGATAAGGGGTCGTGAAATACGATCCCTTTTTGAAATTAAATTTATATTAAAAGGAGTATTTGAATTATGTTAAAAGAATCAAAGAAAACTATTGAATGCGAAATTGCTGAAATCAATGAGGAATTTGGTCTTGAAGAGATCAATGGTGACGTGTACACTACTTCTCTCAATGTGGCTGAGACCTATGGGAAAGACCATGCAGACGTAATGAAAAAGATTCGTCATTTTATAGAAGTCATCCCTGAATTAGCCGCCGGAAATTTTTCCCTCGGCTCTTATCTTGATCTAAATAACCAAGAGCGTCCTATGTATTACATTGATCGTAAAGGATTTGCAATGCTGGTAAACAAATTCACTGGAGACAAAGCCCTGATCTTTACAGCCAAATACACAGATGCTTTTGAGAGAATGATTGAGTTGATCACACAACTTCAGCAAGATAATAACGATCTATATGATGTAGCAGTTTCAGATGAATGTCAGCTTCAGAGACAGTATGATGCAGATAAAATTAAATATTCTGTACGCAACATTGATCGTGTTCTTTTAGAATCTGATTACACAAATCTGGAAGCCACTGTTGATAAGATCATTGATGTTCACGTTCATTTAAAAAAGAAAGATCGCTATGAGTACCATAGAAAACTAAATGCAACTGAGTATAAGCAGAAAATCGTAACAATGATTGATGATAAGCTTGAAGCGATTATTGAGACTTCTGGTTCTTTAAATCCAATGTACAGAATGACTGCAGAGTATGTATTAAACAATCTGAAACGTAGATACATAGAAACAAATCATCGTAGTACTGGAAAGAAAATTGCATTTAGAGATTCTAAGATTAAGGATCTGCAAGATCAGTTAGAAAGTTAATTTGATGGGTGAACGAATCGTTACCCCATAAATGGAGAAAAGGCATCCCTACCTCCCAGGAATGCCTTTGTATGAAAATAATTAATTGGGCAACTAATTATTCTATGATGTTTCTAATTATAACTTATGTTTCCAAATATTGCAAGGTTAATTGTAAAAAAGAGGTATCTTTATGAACCTCTCTTCTCCTGTTAAATCCAGATACACAAAAGGCTCACTGAATTGTGAGCCCCATGTGTATTATTACTTTGAGATATAATACATATTTCTTGTTACATAATTAGTATAGAATATTGCATTAGTGATTGTCAAATACATATTTTACCAGTGTGAAAATAGGGTATTTCCCTGCCCTTGAATAAACAGTTTGCTTGTACAGTACAATAAAGAAACTGGTAAAAATGAATTTCCAATTGGTAGTGCTATTCTGAATGCATTTAGTCCTACAAGACGTAAGGCTAATTATGAGAATATGCAGTCTGATCAAAGTAGATTGCAAGATTTCTTTAGTAATAGCATGGTTCCTGAAATTTTTGGTAGTAAATCCGCCAAAGAAAAAGAGGACATGTTTAAGCGACTTCAGAATGAAATGAAGACTGAAAAAGGTCGTGATACAGCTAGTACTCTTTACGGTCAAGCCAAACAAAACAACTATGATCTTAGTGATAAGAAAAATACTTATGGAAAAGGCCTTGAGAAGTTTAATGAAGCTGTAGAAAAATCTGGTAGCATTGCTCAATCTGCTGCAGGTGGAATTTCTGGTGCTTTTGAAAAAATCAAAGCTTCTGGTATAGCTGCTAAGGCTGGTGCTTTTGCTGCTAATGTTGGTATTGGTTTAGCTGCTAGTGCTCTTATGCAATTAGGTGCTATGGCACTTTCTTGGGTTGGTACAAAGATTAAAAAAGCTGCTACTTACGATAAGGATAAGATTGAAGCTGCTGACAAAACTCGTACAAACTATCAGGACAAATTATCTGATACAAAAACTAATATCTCTACTCTTAAAGGAAACAAAACTGAGTTTGAATCCTTGTCCAAAGGTGTGGATGAATATGGTAATAACATCAGCTTAGATACTTCTTCTTATGAAAGATTCTTAAATATCCGTAGGGAAATTTTAGATACTACTCCTTCTCTTATTTCAGGTTATGATGCTGAAGGAAATGCAATCGCTAAGACATCAGGTTTGATAGACAAAGCGATTGAATCTCAGGAGAAGAAATTAAAGAGCACACAAAAGGATTATTCTTCTGATGCTACTTGGGATAAACTTAACAAAGGTAATCAGGAAAGCTTGAAGAAAGCTGCTGGTGGCCTATTAGATAAAAGTCTTTCTAAAGATATTGAATCAACTCGAAAAAATATTTCTGATGAGATTTATAAAAGAACATCTTCATCTGGAGATAGTTTCGGAAAAGCATTTGGAGATGCAACAAAAAAAGTTATCGGTGGTAAAAAAGCTCTTGATTTAACTAAAGATGCTGATATTAGCAAATTTGCTAACAATTACAGCAAAATCTTTGATCAGATGAAAGAAGACAATCCTTCTATTTCAACTGAGGCTATTGAAGCCAATGTATCTAAATATGTAGCTAGATATAATAAAATGATGAAAGAGATCAAGTCTCTTGCGAAACAATATAAGGAAGATTTCCAAAATACGGTTTCAGCTTCAGATGGTTATGACAAACTATCTAGCAAAGGACAAAGTTTCTTAAGTGGTATTGCTGGTAACATTATTGACTTCGACAATGCAAATGAAAAAGATTTAACTGACGATAACATTAGTAAGAAGCGTAAAGATCTCCAAAAAATTACCAAAGAGTTTACTAAGAATAAAAAAGCACAGGAAGATTTGGATGAGCTGGTTAAAACAACCAACAAAACTGGTGGAAAATCGGCCAAAAAGTGGAGTGAAGATGTCCAAGATGCTTATAACGATCTGACAAAAACTTTAGGTAAAAAAGTTGATGGTAAAACATTAAGCGCTGCTTTTGAAGACGCTTTTGATTTTAAATTCAGCAAAGATGGAGATATTCTTCATGATGGCAAAAATGTTGAGGATATGATCAGTAGTATACAAGACAAACTTGGTAAAAGTAAAGACACAACTAAGTTTTTAGATGGTCTTGATTTTACTGAAATGTCTCAAGCCTTTGATATCTTAAATTCTAAGACTCAGGTTTGGACTGGTAGTCTTGATCAGTTGAAAGAACGTCTAAAACTGATCAATCAAACAAAATCTCAGTCTACTTGGAGTGATTATCTCCAAGCTAAGGAAACTGCTAATTCTGGCGATACTTACTTGGCAATGCGTGAGGCGTTCAATGCTCAGAAGAAAGAACGTGATAAAGGACTTATTGGAACAGATGATTTCAAAACACTAACAAGTGTAATGAGTTCTTCTGGTAAGACTGATGCTGCTACTTTTGATAAGACATGGGCTAAGACTACTAAGTATTTTACTTCTGATGATAGCGGTCTGGTTAAATTCTTAGATGATTTATCTGCCAAATCCCAAAAAGCTAATACTGATTTTGGTACTTTAAAGAAAACTGCTGAAGGTACATATTCTGGAAAGATTACTAATACTGCTACTGCTGCTAAAGCAATGGGTATGGGTATTGAACCTTTTGAAGCTGTACTGAATCGTTTAAAAGATTATGGTGGTAAGATTGATTTTAAATCTGTTACAGAACAGTATGAAAAAGCTGAAAGTTGTGTTGACCAGCTGACTAAGAAATGGGATGGCATGAAAGATAGTGCTGGTAAAACAGCATTAGGAGAACAGATTGAGGATTACAGACAGCAGATTCTTAAACTGAAAAACGCTGGAGAAGATATCCCAGATGAGATGGTCAAGAAACTGAAGTTTGAGATTGAGATTGCTGAAGACAAGGCTCAGTACGACACTGCCTATAGTAAGCTTCAAAATGCTGAAAAAGTCGGAGATAAAAAGTTAATTAAAAAGTATCGCAAGGAAGTGGATCAAGAATCTTTTGATTATGGTAGTTCACTTATAAATAATGTTCGATCTGTTGCAAAAGGCAATGGATATTATTTAAAAGACTCTAAGAAAATGAGCCAGTGGGAAGACAATAAGCTTAAAGTTTTAGGAGAAAAAAGACAAGCTGTCACAGATGCCAAAACAGATGATGAAAAGAGCACTGCCTATAAAGAATTAAACTCTTTTATTAAAAATTTGGCCAATGAATCTGCGAAAATAGCTAGAGGTGAAGGAACAGGTGGAGCATACGAGAAAGCCATCAATTCTAAAAAATCTTTAAACAAACAACTAGAAAATATTGATTCTAGAACAAAAGTTGGTAAAAACAACAAGGTTCAATTAACTGGTAATAAAGAAAAAGATCAAAAGATTCAAGAAAAAGTTAATAATTATAATGCTTCCAAAGACAAAGGCGATAAGGCTATTAAAACTGTAAAAGTAAAAGCTGACACTAAAGAAGCTGACAAAAAGCTTAAAGCTACCACAAAAGATGGTAAGAAGAAAATCAGAGCTGATGTAGATACAAAAGAGGCTGAAAAGAAAACGAAAAAGGTAACTAAAACTGAGAAAAAGAAGGTTACCTACAATGCCGATACTAAAGATACTGATAAAGCGGACAAAAAGCAGAAAAAAACTATATCTAAGAAAGTAAAAGTACGTTCTGACTATTCTGATGCAGAAAAGAAAATTTTACAATGGGCTGGTGTTCCTGTTGATAAAAAAGGACGTTTAATTGGTGACATTAGTGATGCCAACCAAAAGGTTTTAAACTGGATTGGTATTAAAGTTTCCAAAACCGGTAAACTTAAAGGTAATATTTCCGATGCTACAAAGAAAACGAATCAATGGAAGAATCAAAAAGTGTCTAAAACAGGAAAACTTAAGGCAGATACCTCTTCTGCTGATAGGACTGTTAGTGCATGGGCAAGTAACCCTATTACCCGTATAGTCAATTTTATCACAGGTAAAACACCTTCCTCTGGCGGAAATCAAGCTCATGGTACAGCAAATGCACACGGATCTTTTATTCCAAGATCAAATGCTTTTGCTCAAGGTACTGTCGATGACTTAACAGACTGGTATGATAATGAGCTTGATGATATTGAAGAATTTGGTGCTTTTGCTCACGGGACAATTAAGAAACTTGGAAGCCGTGCCCTTGCGATGGGAACAACAAGAATCTCTGATTTATCAGAAATCAATCCTATTGTACAGGCTGAAAAGAACAAATATTTACAAGAGAAAACGGATAAACTCAAATCATCTGTTGGTAATGCTCACGCCAATGGTGGCGATCGGGGATTAAAACAAGATGAACGAGCTCTTACAGGAGAATTAGGAAACGAACTTGTCGTATAAACCACATATGCGACCTTATGTAGTAATACATATGTGAAAATTTATCTAATTGCTGGAAAGTCTTAAAGATAATTAAGCTACAACAGAAGGATGAAATATGCCTAGATGTGAACGCTACGAAAGTAAAAAGAATTAATTATATGGAAGCGAGGTTAAATCCCCTGCTTCTGCTACAATGGACAATCAGCAGCCAAGATCCGAATAGGATAAGGTTCAACGACTATCCTCTTATGAGGAGTAGGGCCGCAAGCTAATGGCGGTACAGTAATGTTTAAATCAAAATGATAAATTACCTGATAAATATGATAAACAAATATTCTCTCTATGAAAACTATGTAGAATGATGTATAATTGCTTTATAAATAAATTACGGAGGGAAAACGTATGAAAAAGAAAATTTTATGTTTGTGTACAATATTTGCTTTTATGATATTATGCACAGCATGTGGAAAAGAGAAAAACTTAAAGAGTGTCAGTTTCTCAGATCATGATGTATATCTTGGAGAGACAAAAGAACAATTAAAAAAAGATTTTGGGAATTTTTTATCTGAAGATGGTAATAAAATTACTTTATTAGATGATAAAAAAGGATCTTTAGCCCTAACGATGATGAATGATAAGGTGGCTTTCATAAATTCTGATAACAAAAGTATAGACTATAATGGATTAAGTATTGGCAGTTCCATTGAAGATGTGTCTTCTTGTTTGGGGGTTGATAAAAATTTTATAGGGAATAATTCTTCTGTCCAAGTTTTTTATAATGGTAAGAACGAAATTGTTTACAAGAATAATAAAACAGTTTATTCTACAACAAGTCCAGTGCCATCCGAAGATGAAGATTATTCAGGTTATACAACCACTTTTTTTAAAAATTATTCTACCATTAAAAAAAGTAAGTTTATGATAGAAGTTTATGTATATGATGGAAAGGTATCTTCACTCGAACTACTTTCTTCTTCTGCATATTTAAAATTGACTAATATAAATAGCATTTTTGCAGGAGACAATATATTATATCTGAACAAAATAACAAAAAAAGATGTTGAAAGTATGCTTGGTAATGATACAGACATGGAAGACGATAACAATGTATTTACCTATAAAAACCCAACCTCTAATAGTAATTGGGATAATTATGTTATTTTTAAAGGGTCTAACATAATTGGTGAGTTAGACTTTGCTAAAAAAGACAGCTCAATCTATATAAGTGCGAATAAATATCCAGACCTTGTTATTAATAACTTATATATAGGAGAACCTATTACAAATGCTGTGAAAACCCTTGATATTACAGAAGCATTTGCACAAAAGACCAATGATATTATATTTTATTATGACACAAACGGAAAAGAACTTGCAAAATACGATGATGCAAAAACTTTTATGAAAAGTTCAAGTACTGCTCCTTCAGATACTGCTTATCAGGTTCGTGTTAAATTTGCTAACAATAAAGTAAATTATTTAAATATAATAACATATTAATAAAACTTAGACTTAAAGGAGACACTTTTATGAAAAAAGTTTTTTATGTTAATGTCTTTTATGTTTTAAAATTAAAGGATTTTTAACATGGTGGGCTATTCGAGATGAAAAAATTTGCAAATGGTCAAAAGACAAATGGTGACTATAGGAACATATCAAATAATTTAATTCTAAAGAGCAAAAGTAATTTTACTTCTGCTCTTTTTTCATACAACAAATCATACAAAAAATCAGGTAAAAGATATAGTCTGAACTCATGTGAAAGCATGAGGAGTGAAAACTCTTGTCGGTGTTGCGAACCGATGAAAACATAATTGACGTGGTAACAGATGGTTTACAGTAGGGTCTCAAGGCCCAGAATTTGTGAACCTCAAACGTGGTGATATAGTATTTAATCACCTACAAACAAAGGAACTCCTAAACAAAGGAAAGACAGGAAGTAGAGCTAAGATTGTTGGTGGTGAAGGAGCATTTGCTCATGGATCTGCTCATGCTAACTCTGCTGGAATTAAAATTAAATTTAATGGTAGCAAAACTACTACAGGTAAAAAGAAGAAAACTACTTCTTCTTCTGGTAAATCTAAAACCGGTTCTGGAAGTTCAGGATCTGGTAAGTCTGGCTCTGGAAGTGGTAAGAAGAAAACCAAATCTAAATCTAAGAAATCAGCTCTTGAAAATTATCTTAATAAGATAGGTAAGGCTTTTGATTTCATTGAAATAAAGATTGAAAATCTTACTGCTGCTACTGATCTTTGGACAGCTAAAGCTGAGAATGTTCATAGTCTTACTTCTGCTGTTGATGATTACGATAAAGCTTTAAAAAGTGTTGGTTCTTCTATCACTGCTAATACCCAAGGTTATAAGAAATATAAGAAATTCTATGAAAGCTTTGAAAAACAAGCAGTTAAGAAAGCTCCTAAAACAAAAAATGCTTCAAAAGCTAAGAATCAAAAAGTTCTAAAATCTTATTTCAAAAAGGTACGTAACGGGTCTATTGATATCAAAACTATTAGTAATGATAAAATCCGTAGTGCTGTTGAGGAATATAAGAACTGGTATGATAAAGCTAAACAATGCAAACAGCAAGTTGAGGAGCTTACGAAACAACAACAAGAACTGGTACAAACCAAACTTGAAAAGGTTGTTAGTTATTATGATGCTATGGCATCTAAAACGTCTGCTATCTTAGAGAACTATCAAAAGATCAATGATCTTAATATTGCTCAAGGGACAGATACTTTTGATAATAAAACAGCTAATTTAAACAATCAGATTCAGCAATATCAGAATCAGAAAAATATTCAGCTACAAGAATTGAATAAATATCAGGCAGAATATGATAAGGCTAAGAAAAAGGGAATCTTAACAGATGAACAAAAGAATACATACGAAGCCCAGATTCAAACTTTTAGGAATAATATTGCTGATACTGATACTGCTATTGCAAATGCAAGAAAAGAAATTGATCAGATCAAAATTGATAAGTTTACAAGACTTGCAGATGAAGCTGAACATGCTGCTACTGCTTTAGAACATACTGCTTCTATGGCTGAAGCTCATGGTGATTATGCTACTAAGCAGTCAAAAACTGATCAGATCGCTAGAAACAATGATAGGGCTGCTGTCAATGTTGAGATCATGAAAACCGATCAGGAACTGATGAATAAGGTTACTAAGGATTCTGAAAGATACAAAGAGCTTTATGATGACTGGTATTCAAGACGTGAAGAGAATTACTCTTTAGAAGAAAAGAATGAACAGTTACGTCAGGAAGCTATTATGATCCCTCTTGATGAAAGCAGTCGTAAGATTGATAAGAGGAATACTCGTATCGATGAAAATAACGATCTTATGAATATGTTGAATCAGGATTACTTAAACGATCCTGATACAGGTAAACTAACTACAGATGGTAAGGCTAAAATTGCTCTTTTGAGTGATAATGTTCGTCAAGGTCAGGAAACTATGGCTGATCTTATGGAACAAAGAAATGCCCTATATAAATTACATGACGGTCATCAAATTGGAGATTCTACTTTTGAAAGCAAATTAGCTGAAATCAATAAACAACTTCGTGAGGCTGCAACAAATACCAACGACTATAAGAATCAAATTGTAGAACTTGGTAAGGCAACGATGCAAGCTGAAGTTGATGCTCTGGTTAAAGTTATTGATAAGCGTAAAGAGGCTTTAAGTCGTAAGAAAGAATATTATGATTATGACAAAAACATCAAGAGTCAGACCAAAGACCTGCAAGCTCTTGAAGCTCAGCGAGCTGCTTTAGAAGGTGTCGAAGGTGAAGCTGCGAAAGCACAAAGAGCCAAATTAGACGCTCAGATTGCCGATGCTCAAGAACAAATGGATGATACTAAGAAAGAACATCAATATTCTATGGAATCCCAAGGATACGATGATATGACTGAAAAATTACAAGAGTCTTTGGATAAACAGCTTAAATCTTTAAGCGGTTCTCTGGATGAACAATCTAAGCTTATTAGCAAGTTCTTAAAACAGGTTGGAGATTCTTATTCTGATGTCTTTAAGAAGATCAATGACACTGCTATTAATTCTGGACTTATTAATGGTCTAAGTGAGTTATATCATTCTGAATACAATAGCTCTGCTAATGGCAAGACACCTGAACAGAACGCAAAAGATACTCAGAACAAGAACAGCTCTGTGACTAATAATGTTGCAAATCCTGATACTAATGTAACTGGTACAACTGGTATTACAGGGTCTAAGGTTGATTCTTCAAAAGTTGAAACTGGAAATGCTAGTGCTGTTAGTGGTTCTATGAAAACACCTGAACAGCAGGAACATAATCTTATGTCTTTCAGTGTTAGTCCAGCGTCTATTACCTTAGCCCCTGGAGAAAGTAAGACTGTTACTGTTTCTGATATTGTTCCTCCAGACGGGGCTGGACAATCATTTTCTTGGTATTCTAATAGCCTAGGTTACATAACAATGTCTCCTTCAGGAGCTTCATGTACAATTACGGCTACAAAAGGAGATCATGAAGGAACAGTTACTCCAGTGTGCAAATCTGCTAATGGACTCTCTGTGAATTTCACCGTTGTAATCCAACTATCTGCCAGTCAAAAGAAAGCTAAGTCATTAGGATTAAATTTTCATATAGGAGCTGCTTACACTGAAGCTCAGCTTAAGAGTTGGTCTCCTTTAAACAATTATTTAGCTAGTAAGGGCTATGATGTTGTAAACAATCCAAAAGGTATGGAAGCCCTTGGAAAGAAGTTAGGAGTAATCACTACTAAAAATTCTAAAAAAGGGAAAGAGTTTTATAAGGGTAAAGATGGGAAATATTCTAAAGCTCAGTCAAATAAAATCCTTACAGCATTAAAGAATGCAGGAGTTAGAAATGGTGGTGTCATTTCTGACGTCATCCCTATTTCAAAACTCAACTCTACCATTCAAACGAATCATGATCATGGTATTGCTACTGTTCGTAGAGACGAAATCTTACTGAAGCCAGAAACATCTGATGTGCTGAAACAAGCTGTTAAGATTTCTGAATCAGTTGTTAAAGCCTCTAAGACAAAAGATATTATGACTGGTACTGGAGGCTTCTCTTCTTATTATGATGCATTGATCAAAGTAGAATCTGGAGGCATGGTTGATAAGAGTGTTTTGAATGATCTTAAGGTTGTTGCAAAACAGGTTTATGATCAAGAGCAAGCTAACAAATTAAAAGAATATCACAAAATTGGTCGTAAGCCTACGATCGGTAAATAATGTAGAGCCTGTGTGAAAACATGGGCTCTTTTTAAATTGGAGGAAATTATGGAAATTAATTTATTATTATTACTTATTATTGGAATTTTATTAATCGGAGTTGTGCGAATGAAATGCAAGAATAGTTTGTATTCAATTTCGTTGGGAGCTCTGATGAATTATATGGATGATGAAGGATTAACTCCTTTCGATGAGCTGACCCCTGAGATGAGGTCTATGTACATCAGGGAAGAAATTGCTTCTATGAGAGATGGAAATTTATTATAAAGACATAGAAAAAGACACCCACTGTAATTAGTGAGTGTCTTTTTGTGAGTGATGATTAAACCTTGTTACAGGCTAGATTTTTTGGTATAATTCCAATTCTCCTTTTAATCATGCTTTTAACTCCTGTAAGATGCCCATTCTTACAAAATTGTTAGAAAGCAACTTATGTTACTAACTCATACTCGATAAAATAATCATATCACATTATATGTTAATATTCAATTATTTTATATAGCACTTGTTTTTGTATGGTTTACGTCTAAATTAATATATGGATTTTGTATTTTTTATCCGGCGCAACAAATGGGCAATAAATGTTGTGTAAATCTTGTATAAACAATACAGAAACGTATGCCAAAAAAATTTTAATCTTATGTATTTCTTAGTATCTAATCAACATAAGTACCAACATTGCAACAGTGGAAATTCCACTTGCGATTGCAACCATATCGAGTATGATTCGTCTCATGTCATTACCTGCTTTCTACCACATACCCTTCAGACATCGTATAAAATACGACAATTTATTATATGACAATAACTTCCAAAAGTAAAGGTTATTTTTAAGAATGTACATCTTACAGGATAATTTTTTAGAAAGGAGACTTTATGTATTCAAATGCAATAAATTTTACTTATAACAATAAAAGTCTTTCTGACTTTTCACATAAAATGATCATCGGATATCTTGATAAATCCGAAGATTCATTCGGTCTTGATAGAGAGATCGTAAGCGGTTCAACTACTATGAATCGTAACATCTATCATGCTTATAATACAAAATATTCAGGAAAACTTGGATTCCAGATTACTCTTCTTCACGAGGATCAGAAACGATTTACTGAAAATGAAGTATCTGAAGTTACTAGATGGTTAACAAGTCCTAAGAGCTATAGAAAATTAGAGTTCTATGGTTGTGATGGCAGCAAGAATGATGTCATTTATTATGCCATTGTTACTAAAGTTACTCCTGCTCTTGCTGGAGGAATTGCTGGCTTAAAGATTGACTTTGAGTGTAATGCACCATATGGATTTGTAGAAAAAGAAAGCAATTTATTTGATCTAACAAACAAACTAGAAACACCTAACCATAATGGATCTTTAGTTCTTGATTGTAGATCAGATGAACTGGAACAATATGTTTATCCTATTATTGAAGTTGAAAGTCCTGAGCTTTGGACTGATCTTCAAATTACAAATCATTCAGACAACAACAGCACGATGCACTTATGGGATACGAAAGGCACTTATGAGATCAATTGCCAACATCAAGTTATTAAACTGAATGGAAAAGGAATTGTATTATCAAATGTGTTCAAGATGGACACTGTGCAAAAATTATATTGGTTACGACTTGTTCCGGGGGAAAATTGGATTGAAATTACAGGTCGTTGCAAAATAAAAATCAAGTGGCTCGAACCTAAGAAGGTTGGAGCTTTTTAAATTCAGAAAGGAGGCGTGAGAGTGAATTGGAATTTATAAAAGACATTTTCAATCATACAGAGCCTTATGATTTTTATCTGGTAAATCCAGAAGGCAAGGCAATTTGCGCCTTAAATAGCATTGACACTTCTACTACTTCTCTCACTGCTACTCTTAATGATAGATGGGAATTAAGTTTTAGTGTAGAAAAGTACATTGATGTCAACAATGATGCAAATTTTGTCTTATCAAATGGATATGAATATCTAGATAAAGGAATGGAAATTTATATAGATCGTATCGGATACTTTGTGATCACTGAGGTCCCAAGTGTTCAGTTTGATGGATATTCAGAGATGAAGACTGTCAAAGCTGAGTCTTGTGATGTTGAGCTAGAGAATAAAGATTTAGTTACTTTCTATGTTAATACAGGAAAAACAGGAAGTAAAGAATATACTGCTGATGGGAATGTTATCGAAGATAAATTAACAGGTAATAAGATCTTAAAACGCTATGTTGCTTTATATGATCCTGATAATCGTCAGTTAAGTTTATTAGATTTAGTCCTTGAAAAATTGCCGGGGTGGTCTGTTGGACATGTTGATGAGTCTTATATTGATGAAGAGGGAAATACCAAATGGCTTATTCCTTATAAGAGACAAAATGAGAACGGAGAAGACGAATGGTTCTTCGTAAGAGGTACATTTGAAGAAGAGTCTATTAATGTTTATGCTTTCTTAACTCAGAAAGTAGCACAGGCTTATAGATGCGTGTTCACATTTGACATATTAAATAGGAAGATCAATTGTTACCATATTAGTCAACTTGGTAAGGACACGGGTATTTCTTTAAGTACAACAAACTATATTGATTCCTTAAGTGTAACTGGTGCAACAAATGATGTATATACACAGTTTAATGTGGCCGGTGGAGAGAATCTTGATATTAAATATGTAAATTTTGGTGAAATTACCATTGATAATTTATCATATGTTCTTAAAGAACCATTGGTTTCTAAGGATCTGATTGACAAATATGAAGCTTATTTGAAATATAGAGGAACACATTGGGATAGTACCAAGAATGAAAAAGTAACTTATACTCTTGATGATGGAACTTCAAAAGAAATGACTCGTAGAGAGTATTATTCTTATCTCACTAGAATGTGGGGCAAATACAAGAAAGTTGCTGATGAAATTAAAAGTCGTGTTCCTAATGATGGTTTAAAAACTGATTGGGATACATTCAAGGAAGATGAACTTCAAAAGCAACTTGACATCTATATAGATGCTGTTAATTTCATTTTATTAGAGTATGGATATGCTAAAAAGAATGAGAATGGTGAGCCCATTAAAAAAGAAGATGGCACATATGAGACCATTTTAACAGGTGATGAATTACAGGCCCAGATGCGTAAAGATAGTTGCTGGCATACTTACACTGCTTATGTTGATGGAGTTATTCCTAACATTAAGATTGCCATTGATAACATTTACAAGTCTGATGATGATAAGGTAAAGCCGATCGACAAGTGGGAAACTCAGTGGGAATTATATGGAGTTGATGAGTTAAAGGTTAAAGTCCAGATGTACCAAAATTCTATTGATACTCTAGCTAAAGAAGGATATGACAAGCCTTATGATGCTTCTGAAAATACTACTGATTACTATAAAGAATATCAGGACTATGTTCAGAAATTAACTGATGCCAAGGCTGCTCTTGAGGAGCGAGAAAAGGAATATAAAGAGGCAAGTGATAAGGTTCAAGCACGGTTAGATAAAAGAACTGAAATATACAATGATTGCAATTTGAAAAATAATTCTAAATTTGGTTTTGTCGATAAAGATGGAAATCTTAACTCAGAGGGCCAGACAATTCTCAAATTATATGTATCAACTGATTATGTAAATGAGAATTATTTGATCACAACTCTTGATGATATCGAAACTTATGTTGATCGAGCTGAAGATTTATATCAGGCTGCAGTTAAGGAATTATCTTCACAGGCCCAGCCACAATATATCTACTCTCCTCAGATTGAGAATATATTATGTGATGAGAACTTCTCTCCTTATTTAGATCAATTAGTTCTTGGAGATTATATCTGGTTAGAAATTGACGATGGAAATGAATTCGGTGGTCATGGTAATTTAGAGAAATTCAGATTGTACACTTTTAGTTTTAATCCTAAAGACCCATCTGAAAAGTTTGAAATTTCGTTTACAAATATGATTAAGTCTCAAGCAAAGAGAGATGATGAAGTATTCTTGTTAAATTCTTCTACAAAGAACAATAGAAATTCTATCACTTCTACTGCTTACACTGGAGTTGACGAAAGTATCAATGCAATTCTTACTCCAGAGCTTCTTAAAGCAATCACAGGACAATTAACTACATCTGTTGGCTTTGGTAATGCTGTTGGGAATATGGTTGAGTATATCAACAGTCAGCCTAACAGTGTTTTAAATATTACAGCAAACCAAACAAATGTAAAGAAAATTGTTGGTACAGAAGCTGAGTTTGAGAAATTCTTTTCTAAGTATATTGATGCCGATTATATTAATGCAAGAGTTGTTATTGCTAATGTTGGTGAGTTTAAGAATTTAACAACTGAAGTAGCAAACATTAAAAGTGCAATCATCGGTGCTTCTTCTACAGAAACAGGTATCGTATTCAACCTTTCCTCA
>OLRB01000587.1_pt1 | contig 22342 bp, 15 predicted proteins | sample 1672751 | NCBI WGS metagenome assembly OLRB01 (sample SAMEA3136720, study PRJEB25190) | human gut metagenome | biome: human gut; feature: human-associated habitat; material: faeces | place: Austria | collected 2013
CGGGTAGTAGATCATCGGCTTGTCGTAGACCGGCAGCAGCTGCTTGCTGGTGACGGTGGTCAGCGGGTACAGGCGGGTGCCGGACCCGCCGGCGAGGATGATGCCCTTCATGGGGTAGGCTCCTTGTTTGTTGCGTTAACGATGTGACTTAGTATAACGTGACCGCCGAACACATACGGAGGTTCTCACAAAACGAGCGCCCAAGGCATCATTTCAGGTCGTAGACCTCGAACTTTACCGCCTGCATTCCGTTGTACACAGGGACGAGCAGTGCCTTGCCATCGAGAGAGATCGTTGGGCGAGAGTATCCGGGGGCGCTCCCAAGCATCTGAAGCTTCTCGGGTCGGGAAAGGTCGAACAGATACATCTCGGCATGTGCCTCCTGGGATCCACTTCCCCACACAAACCGATTATCGCCAATTGACCCGACGATGCTTGCGCTTCCCACATGCACCCAGGCAATAGGGGCTTGGAAAACGCCGTTCCAAATACCAAGGTAGCACCCGCCGCTCTCAACCGCATTGGAGAATGCGACCACACGCATTGAGGCGGAAGCCCAAACGCCCGAGATGCACCACTTCGAGACCGCAGAATCGACCGACAGAACATCGCGCTCTGACGAGCCGCTGCGTTCGACCAGAGTCGAATAGCCCAGATTATCGTCATCAGACGTAACGTAATCAGTTGCATACAAAACGCCGTTGGAAGTTGCGTACGGAAAGTAGCCATCCCCAACGACCTTAACGCGGCCACCACCGTTGACATCACACTGAACAACAGCGGGCGACCACGTATCTCCATCTTTCAAAGCGGTCGCATAGTATGCATGAGACGAGTTGGTCGTCGGAACCACCTCGCCGGGAAGCGAAGGGGTTTCGTCGGTCCCGTTAAGATCGGCGGCGCTTGCGAGCTCACGAGCCTCTCCCCCACCCAAATCGGCGGAGAACAGACGCCAATTATTGATATCGGAGCCGTAGCCTTCGTTGATGGCGGCCGACAGCCAAACAAGTCTCTTGCCGTTGCTCGAACCGTCACGAGGCTCGAAATACGGATCGCTTTCCACGGGACCGAGCGCCTCAACATCGCCCTTGGAAATGAGTGCGGGGAAATATGAGGCGAGGTCATTAGGGGTTTTGGACGCGGATCCAAATATTTTATCCTCGGAGATGGGGAATGAACCGATCTCGGAATAATCCCCTCCAAATTCCCACGACGATGCGAGTTCTCCGCTAGAAGAGATGTCTTCGGCCTGATAGACAGGGGCGGCGCTTGCCACTCCGGCAATTCGGAACGGAAGCCCTTGGACCTCGTCGACGACTAGGTCGTTTGAGGGAGAATCAAAAATCTCGATGTTTTCCTCAGGAGACTGGGTGCCCCTATTGAGTTTGCCTAAAAAGGTATCGGCAAAAATAAGAGCACCCGCAGCAGCAAGCAAAAGGGCAAGAGCCAGTAAGGCGCGGTGTCGGCCGAATGACTTCACTCCTTTACCACCCTTCATGCAATCCCCCTCGGATCGATATTCCCCTATCGCGGGGCAACCATGCCAACAGAATCTCGGTATCCGCTCACCGTCGACTGGCAATGATTGACGATAAAGGTGCTCAGGCTCGGATAGGTGAACTTCTCCTGCGCTCCCGACCACACGGCACCACGCGCGCCGGGATCGGCAAATACCACCTGATCCGTTTGGTTGTTATAACCATCGATAACCATGACATGCGAGAAAGTTCCGTTGTTGTGGCCATTAAAATGCGGGCCGCCGCGGCGCTCCTGGGCATCGACCACAGCCGCACGTCCGGCATCGTAGGAGCGCAAGACGCCATCGCGCGCAGACTCATACGAAGGCGTCCTCAGCGTCGTGTAGGCATCCCATCCCAGCCAGCTGTCCATACCCCGCTCAAACATGCGGTCATTAAAACTCGTATAGCCGTAGCGGTTCGTCCCCATGTAGTCGCCGACCGCCCACACGCTCAACGGAGTACCGGACGCGGATCTACCCGCCCCAATGGTCTGGAGAATCATGAAGCCAGCGGTCGGGCCGCAGTAGTAGCTGTTGGGCTGACCTGACCAGGCGATGTTATGGAACTGCCAGCCGTTCAGGGACGTGCAACCCGTCCCCGCGCGGCCCTCACGCTGGCCATGCGAACGGTAATGCTCGTAATACGAAGGCCAATTAACACCGTATGAACGACGCAGATCCTCATACTGGTTGTAATAGGAGCGCACGTCAAAACCAGCACAGCCCTGGCGGCGCTCACGACGGCCGGTGTTCAAGAAATGATTCAGAGTGGCAGCACGGTTGTTTCCAAAGGCCGCAGCGACGTCCGGGTACTTTGAGCGGTAGAACTCATAGTTGTAAATGGCGCGATACGGGATCTCGTCATCGGTGGAGTAATCGCCCGAATACCCATTTGCCCAGCAGTGTTCGAGAGTTCGATACACGCTGTCGGATATGGCAATCGAGCCACCAAAGACATAGCCACCGGTAATCCCCTGACGATGGGCGGAGATAAAATCGGTCAAGCAAACGCGATTGTCATTCGAGGCAATCACGAGCACAGAGTTGTTGATTCCACACAGCCCAGCACCAGTAAGGGCATCATAAAAGGTAAGACCCGTGGCAACGCCAACTGCGGAACCAGTCATACCATGGGACAGGCACCACTTAGCTATTTCGTTGCTCGTCTCGTATTCGGTTTGGCCGTATACGCGCTCAACAGCTGAAACTCCAGAAGAAGAAAGTTGTCCCTCCACAGAAGAAGAAACGGCAATCGGACCGCCGGCGATCATCGCAAAGGAGGGCTTAACGGAGCGAACAAAGGAAAGGATGTCCCCGGACAAAACGTTGCTACCCGAGTTGCAAATGAGCACCGGCACACCATTGGCATACGAGTACGGCGCAGATGAGAGCGCGTCCTGAAAAGTGCGCGACGTCGCAACAATCACGCCACTCACAGGCCGCATCGAATGAACCAATTCGGCGATCTTGAGCGACGTGCCCTGTTGGTCTTGGCCGTACACGCGGCGGACACTGCAGCCAGCGGAACGAATCTGGTCATCGACATGAGATGAAATGGCAATGGGGCCTCCGCAAACGTAGGCGGTCTTAGCGCCAAGTCGCCTGATCTCATCGAGGGTCTGAGGGGAAAGAGAGCCCTTAGAAGTGAGCAGAACCGGAGCCTTCAGGGCACCAGCCAGCGAATTTGCAGCAAGCGCATCCCAAAAGTTCGCATCGGTGGCAATCACAACGTTTTCGGACGCGGACCATCCCGTCTGAGAAACCTTGCTCATCGTATCGAAATGATGCTGGCCGTACACACGGCCCCACCCGGAAACAGAGCGTTGGGCAGGAGTGGCAGCGTCCCCAGTAGCTTGTTCGGCGATGGGGGCAATCTCGTCGTTTCCGAGGTCCCCTTCAGATGAAATGGCATCCGATGCGCCATCGGTCGATTCATCTTCCCCGCGGCAACCTTGGTCAGTGGCGCAGTCCTCACCCTCTACAGGCCCGGGCGTGGGAACCCCTCCATTCGCTTCGAACGAGGGTACGTCGTCCCCCGCAACGAAATCCTGCGTCGGCACATCAGCCCATGAATAATCACAATGTGAAAATGGAGCTGAAAACGCCAACACAACAGCAACGGCAAAAGCCGCACCCATCAATGTAATTCTCCGCACCTGTACCCCCTCGTATTAAATGATGTTGAGATTGTAGCACCGAACCCAAATTCTCAAGCGGCTCGCATCACTAACCCATTGTCAAACCCGCATGAACGCTTAACGTCGCGTACAATTATGCAAAGATCTTTTCGCACATGAAAGAGGAGCCATGGATTCGGTCTCTGTCGATTTCCCTGTCACACAAGACCTAAATAAGCCCAGCAACGCAGTCGAAAAAACAGCGGAACTAGCCAAAAAATACTGGACCTCCCCGCATGACCTCATGATGCATCTAGCCGTCAGCGGCAAGCTTGAGTCGCCGGAGACAAAGCGGAACCCCGTAAAACATGTTCTGCTATTTTTCCACGCCCTTGGTGTTGGAGGGGGCGAACTCGTAACCTGCTCCCTTGCAAAACTGTGGAAATCAATGGATATCGATGTAACGATTCTGACCGATGTGCCCATCGATGAAGATGCGCCGCATCAGACATTGCCACAAGGCGTCAAGCATCGCGTGGTTCCCGACTACAACACTCTAACCGGGGACAGTTACCGCCAGCGCGCAGAGGCGCTCCAACGCATTATCGATGAAACAGAAGCTGATGCCATGGTGTTCGCCCACTGGTTCGCGGAATCCCTGCCATTCGACTTGGTCCTCTGCAAAGAAAACGGCCTCCGGACGTTCGTATTCGTGCAAAGCCTGTTCTCCCTGTTCTTCTTGGACGACGTCAATCCCTATCTGGTAGAAATGCCAGAGACCTATCGTCTCGCTGACGGCATAATCAGTCTGAGCGAGGCGGATCGGGCCGTTTGGTCTGCCTTCAACAAGCGCTCCTACGCCACCTCCAATCCCTTGAGCCTACCCATACCTGAACAACCGGCAAAGCTGGAAGGTCGCACCATTATTTGGCCCGCACGGTTGCATCCAGACAAGTGTCCCGAGCGCGTCATTCCGATTATGCAGGAGCTCGTAAAACTTGTACCGGATGCAAAGCTCATCATGGTCGGACCGGTCAGTGACGCTTATCGCGAGCAGTTCATCCGCATGGCAGGCATCGCCGGCGTACGTGAGCACATAAATTTGCTTGGCGAAGCATCCCCGGTTGACATGCAGCGCTTCTACAACGAAGCGGATGCTTTCTTGCTCACCTCGCGCAGAGAGGGCTGGTCCCTAGCGCTGGCCGAAGCGCTCGCCAGCGGTTTACCTTGCGTAATGTATGCCCTCCCCTACCTGACTCTGACCCAGAAGAACTCAGCGGTCATCGCCGTGGACCAAGGAGATTCTCGCGGCGCGGCAAAGGCATTGGCAAATGTATTGACCGGCAAACACCGTGCATTGGAAATGGGCCAAGCGGGTCGTGCGCGCCTACGGGAAATCGCAACCTACGACCATCGGGCCTTTTGGGATTCCGTCTTCAACAATCCAGAGGGGCCCTCGCAGAGCTGCCAGGGCGATTGCCGTGAGTCCTATCGTAGTGCCATACGCGAAGCCTTCGTGGCGCACCAGCAACATTGCGAGGCCCAGCGTGCTGCGAGCAGATCAAAAGACCGCGAGATCACCAGGCTTGCAGCAGAAGTTGCCCGTCTCGGCCATGATTGCGGCGAGCTCCAGAACGCGCTTGACCGTACAACGAACTCGCTGTCCTTTAAGATCGGTCGCGCGATAACAGGCGTACCACGTAAACTGCGCGATGCGCTTAGTCGCCGATAAGATATATATGCAAATGCGGCGCGCCGCAATCAACGGCGCGCCGCATTGTATTCGCTCGAAAACCTAGTCGAAATAGGAGCGCAGCAGCGCGTTCCACGTTGACTGAGAAATGGCGATCTCCCCGCCAAGGACAAACCCCTGAGAAACGGCGCCCTGGTTGCGGCCGATCAAATCGGTAATGCAAACGCGGTTGTAGTCAGACGCAATGACCAGAACCGAATTATTGCGACCACAAAGAGCGGCTCCGGAAAGCGCGTCATAGTAGCCAGTACCGGTTGCCAGCGCCATCTTGCTCACGGTCATTCCCTCAGAGAGCTCCCATTTTGCAATTTCCAAGCTGGTCTCATATTCGGTCTGCCCGAACTTGCGGAAAGATGCGACGCCGATACCGCCAAGCTTCCCATCGACGTCCGCAGCAACGGCAATCGGCCCGCCAACGATGATCGCCCTCTTATAGCCGCCACGCCTTATCGAATCAAGCGTGGCCTGAGACAGAGTGTTGCTCCCAGTTTCACACAGAAAGATCGGAGACTTTTTAGCAAAAGCAAATGGGGATGCGGACAGAGCGTCCTGGAAGCCTCTTGCAGTTGCAACGATGCACGTATCGGACTTTGCAACCTTAGACACGGCATCGGCGATTGCGCGCGCAGTTCCCTGCTGGTCTTGTCCGTAAACGCGAACCGCATTCGCGCCAGCCGCCTTAACCTGATCGTCAACGGCAGCGGAGATGGCAATGGGACCACCACAAATATATGCGGTCTTGGCACCGAGGCGCTTAATCTCCGCAGCAGCCTGAGAAGACAAGCTGCCACCGGAAGTCAGCAGGATGGGAGCGTCGTGAGCGCCAGCGAGCGCGCTGGCGGTCAAGGCGTCCCAATACGTGGCATCGGTGGCAATCACCACCGAGTCAGCGGAAGTCCAGCCAGCTTTGGAAATCGCTTGCATTGTATCGAAATGATGCTGGCCAAAGATGCGGTTCCACGTAGTCTGCTCCGGATACAGATTAGTCGGGTCAACGTAGCTAAAATTGACGTCGACATCTCCCTGGATGCCAGGAATGCTGCCTTTGCTCATGCGCTGCCAAATATCGTATGAACCCTTGTAGTCGCACTGATAGTTGTATTGGGCAACCCAACGGCTCCATTGGCTGAACACCGGATTAGTCAAATAATAATTCCACCAGTTCAAATTGGCGTAGACGCCGACCCGGTATCCAGCGGATTCTATATTGGTGCAAAACGTCTTGGCAATGGCAGCAAGATCGTCGTTGCTCATGTAATGCAAGACACCGTCGTCTTTGACGCAAGGCCTATCTGTACCCGCCTGCTCCTCGAGATCGTAGTAGATAGGATACGAAAGCTTGGACGGAGAAATGCCATTCTCCCTCAGCAGACGCAAGACGTGATTGGCCTCATCCTGCGCATCTCCGATGTTCCATGCATAGGAATACAGATAGATGCCAAACGGAATACCGTTATCAAGACAACCGCGGACATTCTTCAGAAAAGTGGGGTCGTCCTGCTTGCGGTTGTCACCACCGAAGCCGCAGCGAATAAGCGCAAAGGAAACACCAGACTGCTTGGCTTTTGCCCAGTCAACCTCGCCCTGCCACTGCGAAACATCAACGCCCATGCCCTTAGCACCGGAGACGCTCGTGCCGTTGGAGCAATACCAGACGCCGTCCTTATACGTCCAGGTATTGGGCTCGGTGCGAGCAAACAGAGCTGCGCCTCCATCGATCGGATAGCCATCTTTGTATCGCCAGCTATTCGCATAGGAACCAGTCGCCTCGTTAAAATCGGGCGCAGGGGCATCGTCCATAATCACATGGTTAACGTCAGTGGCTCCAATGACATCGGAATCATCTTCACCAGATTCGCGTGGCTGCCCACTTGCCTCAACCGGTTGAATCCCGGGCTCAACGTCCTCAGCAAAGGAACTCACCGGGGTGGCCACGAGCGCAAGGCCCATGAAAGCCACGGCGCCGAGCTCCTTGAGAATTGAATTACGAATCGACATCAGCTGCCTTTCTGCTTTGTTTACGATTCAGCTACCACAATGAGTATAGATAAAGCGGTTTTGTCCAAAGAACCCAATCCAGTTCTTCACGCCAGCCACGCACCGTGATTTGATATCAATAAAGCACTTTGCTCGCCCCCAGCAAACTGAGTGTTAGAAGCAAACCAATCGATACAAATTGCATTTGTCCTTTGAGTGAGTTGCGGCATTGATTATCGACCGTTGTCTACAATTATGGAGCAAACGTTTTTAGGAGAGCCAATGCGTATTTCGGTCCAAGGCACCTGTCGAGGCGGCGGAAAAGTCTACACCCGTTTTGCCGTCAAAGGCCTTTCAGAAAATCTCAAGCTTATGGTGGTTGATGCAGATAACAGCGAACCTGCTGTTCCTTGCTCAATATATGAGACGCTAGAATCAGGCCTCAAAAATGACGAAAGATCTTTTGTCGGCACTTTCCCCATTGTCGACAAGAGCACGATCACATACTCCATTAACGCTGTAGACGAACGTGGATCTGTTCATGACTCATATCTCTACAGACTTAATTATGAACTTGCAAAATGGCAATCTCGTTTGAATTATCGCTTCAATAAAGACTTATGCAATCAAATCAGGGACTACGATCGAATTGCCGCGTACGATAAGGCAGTCATTGATTTCTGGGAGGCCATCGATACTGGCGATTCCATTATTCTTCGTTGCGCGGTATATACTCCTTATAGAGAAGACAGCGACATCTCTCTCACCGTGACAAACGAAAAGCTTGAACCCATCGAGGTTTCTTCCATTCCGTTCGGCATTGCCAAGCTTAATACTCAATTCTCAACCAAAAGAGCGCGTCGAGAAACTCAACTCTCTATCCGCCTTCCTCATGACCCGTGTAGATACATCTTCCAGATACAAGACAAGAAGCACCCGAGCTTTAACAACTTCTCAGTTCTCGATGGACCCGTCCTGAGAGACCTGATCTCGTTTAACTTCAAACTCAGGACGAACGCTCAATTCGACCCTAAGTATCCCGGCTGGTTTAAAGCAAACATGGCTAATCCTGGAGACTTGTCCAAGCAAAACGACATTGCATTCCCGTACAACCCCACATTCAGCATCATCGTCCCGCTATACAACACGCCGCTGAACCTCTTCAAAGACATGATCGAATCTGTCCTTTCCCAAAGCTACAAGCATTGGGAGCTCATACTGGTCAACGCCAGTCCCGAAAACGCAGATTTAGGTAATGCAGTCTCCAAAGCAAAGGCATTTTGTAACAAAGTTAAAGTGCTCGACCTTGATACAAATCTTGGAATAGCGGGAAACACAAACAGAGGAATCCAGCAGGCAGGCGGAGATTTTATCTGCTTCTTTGATCATGATGACGTCCTAGAGCCCGATTTGCTCTTCTCCTATGCCGAAGCTATTAACAATGACAAAGAAGTCGATCTGCTTTACTGCGACGAGGACAAATTGATGCCGGACGGCACACTTGCCCAGCCGTTGTTTAAGCCCGATTTTGATATCGACCTACTTCGAAACGTCAACTATATCTGCCACATGCTCTGCATACGCAAGGAGCTCCTTGACGCAATCGAGCCAAGCACCGGCGAGCTCGATGGGGCCCAAGACCATGACCTCACCCTTAAAGCCGTCGAAAAGGCTCGAAAGGTGCGCCATATCCCTCGCGTTCTGTATCACTGGCGCATCACCGAAGCCTCGACCGCCGCAAGTGCTGACTCCAAACCATATGCAACCCAAGCGGGAATAACCGCAGTACAAAACCATCTAAATAGACTGGGGATCGATGCTACCGTCTCCCAATCCCGCCGACCTTTTAACTACAAAGTGACATACTGCGTACCAAAAGACAGCCCACTCGTCTCCATCATCATTCCGACCAAAGACCACATCGATGTTCTCGACACGTGCATCAAGTCAATTCTCGAGAAGTCAACATATCCAAACTACGAAATCATTCTCATCGAGAACAACAGCACGGAAAAGGCGACTTTCGATTATTACAAGAGGATCCAGCAGTCTTATCCTGACAAGATTCGCGTTGCTTACTGGAAGCATGAATTTAATTTCTCCAAACTCATGAACTTCGGAGCAAAGCATGCGTATGGAGACTACTTACTGTTACTCAATAACGACACCGAGGTCATTACCCCCCACTGGATAGAAACAATGCTTGGAATCTGCGCCCGCAAAGAAGTGGGCGCCGTTGGCGTCAAGCTTCTTTATCCAGATGACACAATACAACATGCAGGGGTGGCCGTCGGCGGCGATGTTGCCGGCCACTTGGGGCACAATTACCCTAAAGCCGATACCGGATATTTTGATTTCCTCGACTGTCAAAGACAATTGTCTGCGGTGACAGCCGCGTGCGTCATGACCCCTAAAGACGCGTTTGAAAGCGTCGGCGGTTTTACCGAGGAGCTCACTGTCGCCTTCAATGACATCGACTATTGTCTCAAGCTCGGTGAAAGGGGCATGAAGATCGTTTATACGCCCGAGGTTGAGCTGTTTCACTATGAGTCAATCTCTCGCGGCGCCGACACGACCGATGTACACAAACGGGTACGCTTCAAGAGGGAATCGGCGTATATGCACTACCGCTGGGCAGATATATATGTCCAAGGTGATCCCTACATGAACCCCAATTTCGATCAGAAAAACCCGGGAATATACAACTATTGGCTTTCCTAGAGTCATTTCTGATCATATAAACCAGCAATTGGCTGACCATTGCAAAACGACCCGAGCGATGAATAATAATCTTCTATCGCTCGGGCCATAATTTTGCGAACTCTAACTGACTACATCCAAAAGCAATTGAACCGAAATCCTGGCAGCACCTAATACTGGCTATTCATCCCTGATCCAGTTTCAGATGCTTCCTTATCCTTATGCAACAAGACGAGAGAAAAGAAGCATCCAGCTCGTATAGGTGAAAAGACCTGTCATCAAACCTAGAAAGACGGTCGCGAACCATTTGGCATTCTTTTTTATCGCAATCGGAATATTACAAGCAAAAACAAGCAATGGAAATACGAGCGGCAAGAGATACCTCGGCTGAACACCATTAATCCAGCCAAGTGCAACGGGTGTAAACGACAAGTACAGTGCAGTGCAAATCCCAAATATGGCCACTCCAACAATGATTAAAGTCCAAATCCTTCCCATCATCGTATTTAGACCGCTACTCGTTTCATCAGAATCTAAAATCGCAACAATCACCACAATTCCAAGCACGACATATGAGGTAGCAGGAACGATAACGGACAAATTCGACAAATACGCCCATTGCAGTGTGGCCGAACCAAAGGATGCCGGAGTTAAGTATTCCGTAGATAAGAAGTTGAACATGGTGGATGCATACGCACCAGGATTACCCAATACGTATTTGAGCTGCTCGGATGAATTAACCCCTTCGCCGCCACGCGCATCGCCCGCACCGCCACCGTTAGAAACAATAAGCGGGAGAAGGAAGGTTGCGACGACCAGAAGGCCCAAAGCAATGACCGACAGATAGAAATCGCGCCTCGCCTTTGGAGAAAGGCGTTTAGTCGGAATTAGGAACATGAGACCGATAAGCGGGAAGTAAACGGCCTTCGGCGCAAGCCCCAGAAAGAACGTCAAAATGATGGCAAACACAACATGCGCCGATAATTCATCAGTAGAGACCATGGTGCGAACAATCAACGCAACCGAAAGAAATCCGAATGATATGACCCATGGATCATACGCATAATTCGAAGCCATGAAGATGGATGTCGGCAGAAGGGCGAGAACACTCATCAAGACTTTTTTACATGGAATTATTTTAATTGCGAAGAAGCAAACTAGGGCATAGCTAAGCAAGTTTGCAAACCTACCAAGCATGAATATCCCGCTCAACGGTAGGTGAAACAACCTACCTAGCCACAAGCCAACGGCAGAGGGAGCGTAACCGAGCATGGTGTAGCTTACCGTAGATTTGCCTATCCCCTCATTGATTTGAACAACGCCCCGAGAGTATCCATCGTTCATTTCATCAGTCAGGTCTTTGATCTCTCCGTCGGTCCAAACACGCGAATAGTCAACCGACCGCCGGTCCATAGAAGCATCGAGGGTATGCCCCTCCTGAATGTCAAACAGACGCGTAAGCATAATATCGCTCGAAGTAAGCTCAACATCGCTAAAGTACGAGAGATTCAAAGCGTTGGCATAATGAATCTCATCATCCCAAGAAAGTAAATTTGAAACGGGGATGACCGCAATCGTAGACGACCCCGCTAAAAGAATGGCCAGCAAAACCGTAAACTCAAATGAGAAATAGTCGAACTTGAAATGCAAAAGCAGCAAAGCCACTGAGAACGCTATGAAGAACCAGAATGCAATTTGAGGAGCCAGGGACAGACCCAAGGATCGAGATACTGTATACGCTACGGCAACCGACAAGGCTGCCGCAAGCAGGAATGCAACCGTAAGAGCCTTGGCCATCTTTGGTAGACTCACAGTGACAAATCGCTTAACACGGTCCATCGCGTCGACAGGCATATATTCATATGCAAGCAGGGCAAGCATATAAGAGCACATGAAAAATAGTGCGACTCTCTTTATTCTCCAATCTCCCATAACAAAGATCGAAGAGGACGAGGCGCCGGCAAGTGTGCCCATTTCGAGTAAGAATGCAGCAGCAGCGGACCCCAAAAGGGTCAGCCCAAAAAATCGGCGATCAGTCAGCCCGACAAAACTAGGCTTCGGAAAAGAAAAGAACTGTACATACGTCTGACATTCGCACAGAGCGAGCAGAACTGAAGCGATGAATACGGCCATCGCGACCGAAGCACCGCGAGATAACATGAAGAACGCGCCAGCCAGGCCAAGGAGAACGGTGAGCATCGCAGCAGCGACGATGGACTTTGGAAGAGTCCGAGAGTTTCCAGAACTAGCCTGTTTCGAAATATGCGTACTAGCGGAAGTTATTGAGTGCGCCGCACGATGCGAACTATCCACGAGACTTCCTTTCTACCGTTAATCAAAATATAAGAAATTCGTTCACTCGTAATTGGATATACGGTAAATGAAATCACTACCGACACGTTACCCGTATGCTTATCGTAGCCCAGCTTGCCAGAATATTACACAGATAGACAGCTCATAATAACGCCCTGTCAAATCTCTGATCCTCTCTTAAGAGACACGCGCTTCTGATTTCTTGCTTTATGCCTCTTCTTTCCGCCCATGCATAATCCAAAAGTCTTTCGATTCCAAACTTGGCAAACCTTATTCATCATTCCATCCGCAAAAATGGACGGCCAGATTCAGGAGGAAACTGCGCGCCAAAATGAACGCCCGTCGAAACTGGATGATCAAAGACACGTATCGGATAGACTCTTACCTACATATCGTTGCTGGCCATACTTTTAGAGTAGAAGCGATTAATGAAGCGTGCGACAGATACAGGCCAAAACTTTTCAAGCATAGTTAGGTCCTCTGAAGCCCTGGTATCATCCCGAATTAGAGCTGTGGTCTCGGAATCCTCATGTATGCGATGCCTCATAAGCAGTTGCGGAATATACAGGAAGTCGCCATCGAGCCTGGAGAAACGCTCCCATGCCTCCCAATCAAGATCGCATTTCATGTTGTCGAGAAACAGCGGCTCTGGCAGATTTCCCACGCAATAGGTGACTGACGGGCAACAAATTGGAGATCCAACTGAAAGAGTTCGCCGCCTTACGAACTTCGAAGCGCGAAGAAATGGCAGTCGCAGCGGTGCCAACAAAAGTCTTTTAACATTCAGCAGTCTGCTTGAATCGACAGCCTCCCCGTTTCTCAATTCGCCGTAATCGGTGAAAGAAATCAATGGCCGCGAAGAACAGTTAAACGCCGCAAGTGTTGCTTCAGCGAAATCAGGCAGATAAAAATCGTCTTGATGGGCAATAGTGACCAAGGGTGTATCGCAATGAGAAATGGCACAAACCCAATCATGAGAGATGCCGGGCATGCCATTATTAACAAGAAGATCAACCCCATAGGAATGGGCAATTTCGGCTATATGACGATTAGGGGTGGACGTAGAAATCAGCAGATTGGTTTTGACCGTCTGATCCAAAAGCGAGTGAAGACAATCCTCCAGATACGGAGACTCCCCATAAGCGCACAAGACAAAGGTATGGTCATTCGGATAGTACATTAGCTAATCCTGATTCTTTCCAAGTTCTTCCCTAAGCTCATTCAAATCGTGCTCGAGAAGCGCAATGTGTTGCACGGTGTTTTTCAAAGCATCATGCTGACGGCTCACAGTTGAGCTTAGGGAGAGAACGACAGTAAGCAGGTACAAGATACCGACCACAAATAGGAAATTCGAGGCGTATTCGAATCTAAAGAATCTAGCGCAGGCAAATATAGGCTCAGGAAAGAGGGCGGTCACAAAAACGCCCACGCCCAGCACAAGCCATAAAAGCGAATGTCTAAGTTGCAACCTATTGTGGGCAACGAGATAAATTACACCAAATAGAAGAAATGAACTGGCCGCTACCATAGCGACCTGCTGAATAAAAGCCATTATTTCCTCCTGAGGGACCAAGGCGCCGAGGCAATCAGAATTGCCAGGGATACTTTCACCATGTAATACACGCTTGAAAAACCCCCAATGGATGACTTTCCGCCCTGCCGCTCGCGCATCTCAACAGGCACCTCGGAAACCGAAAGTCCGCTTTGTAAAGCGACGGCAATCGATTCGGGCTCGGGATAATCCGAGGGATACGCACGACAAAACAGATCAATGGCGCGCTTTCCACATGCCCGAAAACCAGAAGTCGGGTCGGTAATCATCTTGCCCGTAAGCAGTTCAATCTCTTTGGATAGCCAAGCAATGCCGACCCTGCGAAGCCAAGTCGATTTGAAGCCCTCTGTAACCCCGAGAAAGCGAGAACCTATCACAAGGTCGTTTCCATTCTGTAAGGCGTCAATCAAAGTCGAGATATAAGCAGGGTCGTGCTGCCCATCCCCATCGACCTGAACATCCACATCGTACCCATGGCGCTGAGCATACTTATGACCAGCCTGAACAGCACCACCGATTCCCAAATTCTGAGGAAGGTTAAGGACATTCAAACCGTTGGCATGGCAAACAGCAAGCGTGTCATCGGTAGACCCATCATTGACAACGATGTAATCGTAACCAGCATTTTCGACACTCCTGACCGTGTCAAGAATGGATGCAGCCTCGTTGTAGGCTGGAACAATAACCAATACGCGCACGCACAAGCCTTCCTTGATGCCTTTGGAATTAGTCCGCATAAGCAACATAACAGAAACTGAAAAATGGGCTAAACTCCGTCATTCGTCAAGAAAGCCGAGCAGCAGAGCCTGATAGCGTTCATTTGCGCGTCGGCAATCTTCAAGAAAAGCATCGCAAGCCACCTCTAAGTTACCCCTATCTACATCATGCCACGCCCTATACACATAATCGCAAATCGATTCAGCATCCGCTTCAGTTCCATAGGCCCCTCTCCCATCCAAGTCAACAGTTATACCAAGCATCAGCTTCTCGGCCTGGTCCGCCATTGCGGTATCTGGGCAGGTAAGGATCGGCATTCTAAACTGAGCGGCAAGATACAGCTTGTTTGAAAGTGCGTAATCCAGGTAAGGATTGTGGTTACCATATAAATTGTGAATGATATCGACCTCACTATGAAGGGCAAAAATTTCTTGGGGATCAAAGCGTCCGTGTAAAATAACGTTATTAATCCCCATCTCATCACAGTACGGCTGGAGTTTCTCCGCACCCGACCCGCAGAAGAACAGCCTGAACCGCTTATCATTCCCAAAAACATCAATGAGCTTCATATGTTGATCAATATAGGCATCCACGCTTCCAATGAATCCAATGGTCAGCTCCGTCTTATCCGGTCTATAAGACGACCTTATCGAGGCAACAACATCATGAGGAGCTTCTTGCAAATTGTGAACTTCCTCATAATGGAAATCTGGGAGAAAGCTTCGGTAATACGGGGAAGAAATGCATGTCAGTTTGGCATTGTCAATAATCCTCTTTTCGATCGCACGAAGCAGAAGATGGTTCTCACCGCCATAATCGCGCACATCGAGAACATAGCGTCCAGCATATAGATCAGAAACAGTCGGAAAAGCGGTATAGCCCGCAGGGGTGTTCAGGAGAACAACCTTATCGAACCGTCCGCAACGTAGAACGGAATTAACATAACGCCAATACCCGCAGTACCCCCTCAAAAGAGCAAAAGGGTTAGAATTCGCTCTAATTGCCCCTTCGAAGACGTGGCATTCATAACCCTCAGGCTCTTCAGGTGACCCTTCGCGATCCCAATACACAAGGTGCTTTTCCCATGAACGACCCGAATGAAAGCAGGCCTCTTCATATATCGACAAATATGGGAAACGGAACGGATTCCCACTCGCAATGAAGCAAATCTTTCCTGTACTCATCGGCTTCCCCTAAACTACGTACGTGTACGCATATTTGGCGTCTTCCAAACTCCAGCCAATTCTCCGGTCAGTTGATATGTAGAGCTATCATCCTAACTAATAATTACAACGACGGCGAGGGCCAACCCATATAATGGGACAGCAAACCGTGTGATTGGAGGATGCGTTGACAAATAAGAAGCTCAGCGCTCGCCAGAATATCCTATGGAGCTCTTTCGGATCCATTGTAGATCTTGGGTGCCAATGGCTCATCACCGTTCTTATCGTTAGGCTTTCCTCCTCATTCGAGGCTGCTGGAATCTATTCTCTCGCGACCGCGATTTACGGTATTTTTCACCCCATTGCGCAGTACCGCATGTACACCTTCCATCTATCAGATGTAAAGCGCGAATATTCCGGAGGTGAGTATCTTGCCTTCAACTTGATTACATGCGGCATCGCTTTCCTTGGCTGCATCGTCTATTCAGCTGCCACTGCGCCACTAGATTATTTATTGCCAATAGCCCTTTACTGCACGTACAGACTTGCAAAGGTTACCGTCGACGTTCTCCATGCAGAAGACCAGCGTAATGAACGAATGGACTACATTGGCATCTCGCTTGCGGCTCAGGGGGTGCTATCTGTCGTTGCATTCGCATTACTGTTTACAGTCACACAGAATCTCAATATTACACTCGTCTTCATGACGGTATCTATCATTGCGGTCGGACTATTATTCGATGCTCCCAAAACAGCAGTTTTTGCCAATTTATCCATCGCAATCGAGTGGAAAAGAGCCAGGCATCTTCTGGTTTACTGCTTCCCCATTGTTGCCGCCTCCCTCGCTTGCTCACTTAACCCCGCCATCCCAAGGCAATACCTGCTTGTCTCACAAGGCGAGGAATCACTGGGTATATACGCAGCAATTGCGGCTCCAGTCGCCATAATTCAAATGGGCATCAACTATGTCTACTATCCGCTGCTCGGCTACTTTGCTCAATATTGGGATAACAAAGAGGCCGGTAAGTTTTACAGGCTTCTTTTCAAAGTGACCGCACCCATGGTCTTCGTCGGAGCATTTTGTTCAATAGCAATGTCGCAATTTGGAGGACCACTCCTTTCCACAATTCTCGGTCCGGCAGTCGTCGAGCACCTCAATCTCATTAACCCCATGATCGCCTGTTCCCTAGCAACAGCGTACATGTGGTTCATAAACGACCTCTTAGTTAGCATGCGAATGTTCAAATGGACGACAATTGGCAGCCTCATCTCACTGGCACCGACAGTATTTCTAACTAAGCCGCTCGTCGACTCCTTCGAAATGAACGGCGTAAGCCTAACGCTCCTGGCTTCCTGCCTGTCCGCAATCGCAACGATGCTTTTTGCAATAATCGTCGTACAAATCCACGCCAGGCATTCTCATAAACGAAAATAAAGGAATGTGACATGAAGAAACTAAGTCAGACAGATATTAAAAATGAAGAACTAAAAATACTCGTCAGATTCGCGAAATATTGCGACGAGCACGAACTCACCTATGCCTTGGCATACGGAACCTTGTTAGGAGCGATACGACATGAGGGCTTCATTCCCTGGGACGATGACATCGACATCGTCATGCCCCGTCCTGACTATTCCGCTCTCATGGAGCTTGCCAAGTCCGGAGACTTCCCGAGCAATCTGAAAGTCGTATCCACAGAACTAACCGGTTACCTACCGGCAATTGCAAAAGTCGTAAACCCGAGCATCGAGGTGGATAGCGGAAGGACAATCGAGGGAAATAGAGAGAATCTTTGGATCGATATCTTCCCTATGGACGGCATTCCGGATAATCCTATGAGTCAAAAACTCCTATACCTCCGAAGCAAGATTCTTGGCACCTTGTCCATAGTCTCAACACTCGATTGGAGATACAAGAGCTCCCTCCTCATGAGGAGCGCCGCATTTTTCTTTGGCCCAATCGCACGCCACTCTTCACTTGAAACATGGGCATCGAAGCGTTTACGCAGTCTGTGTCTACAGATTCCCTATGATTCATCAGAACTTGTAGGGACTATTGCTTGGGGACTTGGCACGTGCGAAATAGTTCCCAAATCAGTTTATGACGACCTAATTGATGTCAAGTTTGAAGGTCATTCATTTAAAGCCCCCCGGGACTACGTTCGTGTGCTTGCACAGGAATATGGAGACAGCTATATGCAACTACCCCCTGAGTCAAAGCGCGTCACACACGAGCTGAATGCATTTTGGGCCAACATCGACTAGGATCACGTACACACAAAAGCGGGACCCCCATAATGGTATGGTCCCGCTTGATTCCGTGGCAATCACTGGAAAATAGCTCGACTATTCCCCCGCCAACACGTTGGCGATTCGAACGCTGGCGTGTCCGTCTCCATACGGATTAGACGCCTGAGACATGCGGACATACTCAGACTCATCCGACAATAGCCGATCAAATTCACGGAAAATGACTTCTTCCTGTGTGCCGACCAATTTCAGCGTGCCAGCGTCAACACCCTCTGGGCGCTCAGTGGTATCTCGCATGACCAAAACCGGCTTACCAAGCCCCGGCGCTTCCTCTTGGATTCCTCCAGAGTCAGTCAGGATTAGATATGAAGCAGCCATAAAATTATGGAAGTCAAAAACTTCCAGCGGGTCGATTATGCGAAGTCTATCGAAACCATCAAGTTCCGCATGGGCCGCCTCGCGGACAAGAGGATTCATGTGGATCGGATAAACGGCCTTAACGTCTTTATGCATTTCCATAACACGTCGAATGGCCCTGAACATCCGATGCATTGGCTCGCCTAAATTCTCCCTTCGATGGGCCGTAATAAGGACAAGGTGGGAATCCGCCGCCCAGTCAAGAACGGGATGTGTATATCCAGGACGTACGGTAGTTGCCAACGCATCAATGCCCGTGTTACCAGTTACCCAAATCCGATCAGCGGGCTTACCCTCGGAAAGCAGATTATCGCGAGCAGCAGAGGTAGGTGCAAAATACCAGTGAGACACGATATCAACGGCCTGACGATTGAACTCTTCGGGCCAAGGGCTGTAGATATCATTTGTTCGAAGCCCAGCCTCAACATGCCCAATAGGAATTTGCATATAAAAACACGCAAGCGCCGCCGCGAAAGAAGTGGTTGTGTCTCCGTGGACAAGCACGCAGTCAGGGCGGTCTTCCTCAAATATCGTCTTTAGTCGATTCAGAACATCGCATGTGACGTCAAAAAGGGTCTGACCGGGCTTCATAATAGCAAGATCATAATCAGGCTCAACGTCAAACACACGAAGAACCTGTTCAAGCATTTCGCGATGTTGCCCGGTAACACACACGACCGTCTCGAATTCTTCTGGTCGCGATTTCATTTCATTTACCAACGGGCACATCTTAATTGCCTCTGGGCGAGTGCCAAAGACAAGCATCACTTTCTGCACAAGCACCTCCCAATTCAATCGATTAACAACACTCGATAGCATATCAGCAGCGCATAAGCTTATCGAGATACCTTTCAAGAACAGTAAAGACGACGCATGTCCAGCAAGCTTCACGCACGCCCAAACAGCTCGCTCCAATCACACGCGGACAAAATGGTCCCCGCCAGGATCACCACGCAGTAGACGACCGTCGCCACAGTCGGAACCGAGCCGAGTAGCAAAAAGCCAAACAGTACCGACCACGCCGAATACGAGATGTTGAGCGCCATGGCCTTTGAGGCGCCTATCACGGAGATGCCCTTGTAGTAGGACAGATACGACACCGCCCCCGCAAGACCAGCCAAGGCGATAAAGCACGTGGCGAAACTGGGAACCGCTTCGATGGTGAAAGCCCAGGCCCCCATAACGGGGAGAACCACAACGCCGTACACAATCGCAGAGGCGGTCTCCCTTATCTGCAGTGCTGTCTCATTGTCTACGCTGTCGTCCTTCATGCCCCAGGCGCAGAGCACTGCCTCAGAGCCCCAACCCACGACCGTCATCGCGGCGCCCAAAAGACCCAACGGCGCATTAACGACCTGAGAATCGCCGGAACTCAACAATCCCATGCCCATGACGCCGAGCAGGCCGACGAACAGGGCGACTAATTGCCCCTTGCCCATGCGCTCCTTGAGAATAAGATACGAAAGCAACGCGCCGAAAGCGGGATAAAATGCGGAGATGATTGCGGTGTATGCGGCACCGAGATTTGCAATCGCAATCACATAGCCGCTCATGCCGATGGGACCACCAAGCAACGCTCCAGCAACGACAACAGCACCAGAACGCGTCCGAAGCGCCCTCCATGTCTCTCCAAGCCTATGTTTTACGGCCATGTAGATAAATAGCCAACAGGCACAGAACGCATCATGCAAAAAGGAAGCGACAATCGAAGCAAATGCCAATGCCTCCGCCGAGCCGATATACGGAGACATCGCGAGCCCGATTCCGAGAATTACGGTATCAAGACCCCACAAAATACCGCTCAAAAGCCCATACCGCATGCTTATTCCTCCTCATACAACGCGAGGGCATTATCGAGATACTTGGCGGCATAGTTGTAGTAGATGTACAGCCAATCGCCAACGAAATCCCCTTCTGCCTCTTTCAAAAGCGACCATAGGTACCAGCACCAGCCAGCCAAGGCAATGTGAGCATAGTTGTGCCGAAGCTCATCGACAGTCGGCTCTCGATCAAAGTATGCAACGAGCGCATGATATGCCTCGTCTTCGTCAAGCTCGCAACAAACGCAGAACGTGCCATAGTCGTTCGCATAGTCGCTCATCCCGGCGTATTCCCAATCGATGAGATAGCTCTTGCCTTCCTCATCAATTAGAAAATTGAGCATGAAAAAGTCGTTATGGCAAAGACACACCGGAGCATCGTCGTCTTTGACAAACGCCTCGAGCCTGTCGAAACGATCAGCCATTTCTGCAAAACCGGGAATATCGAGTGTTCCCCGCTCGAGTATCAAGGACTTATAGCGCTCTGCTTCATCATAAAAATCGAAAGCTCGGCCAACGGCTACACCACTCTCATGCAGTTCTCGCCCCATATGCATGGCATTGGCGACCTGAACAGCATCGCGCGGATCAAGATTCCTACAGCCCTTTATGAAATGGCTGATCTTCCACCCTCGCTTGGGGTCTTCGAAGATAAATGTCTCATCGATACCCAGGTCGTGGGCGGCCTGCTGAGCGGCGACCTCCCCTTCGCGGTCGATGAGCAGCTCTGTGCCGACGCCGGGATGACGATAAACATACTCACCGTCATTCGTACTGAAGTGGCAAGAAAGATTGGTAAGGCCCTGCTTGAGAGGGTACACATCGTGAATCTCGGCCTTGGTACATCCCAGGACGCCGACGATGTTGTCGAAAATCTCCGAGTCGACGTTTTCGATAAACGCCGGATCGAAGGACCGAAGCTCATCCAGAGAGTCAAACTCGTTGATCACGCCGTCGTCGTAGGGGCGCACGACCATATCGAACTCCTTGATGCGCTCTACGAAGAGGTCCTCCCATAGCTTGTCGGCAGTTTCCGGCCTGCCATACGCATCCTCAAGCACAGCACGCATGTGCGCAGAGAAATCCCGATCGAAATAAACGTGACCGAGCATATACCAGGACTGCTCGCCACCAACCGTGACATCCACGATCCTATTATGCGGACCGGTCTTCATGCACCATTCTTTAGTGGGTCCCTCTGACCACTGCGCAGCATAATACGCATGCCAGACATAGGGTTCAAAAGGATTATCGGTAAAGTAGTCGTCCGAGGAGCAGATGTACGTATTGGCAAGGCGGTTGCGAACGCAATACAGGGACGAGTGATTGTTCTTGGAGGCGTATTCGTTGTTGACCACAATTGAGACGCCATACTTGCTTTCTAGGTAAAAGAAATACTCCTTCTTATAGCCAACGACAATCGTAATATCCTTTATCCCCGCATCCTGAAGCTGCTCAATCTGGCGCTCAATCAATACCTCACCGCGCACGCGAAGCAGGCCCTTTGGCTTTTCGTAGGAAATTGGAGCGAAACGGCTGGATAGGCCGGCGGCCAGGATAATCGCGTTGTCCACCGTATAGGGATGCAGCGCCTCGTAGCCGGCATCCGTAATTTTACCCTCGAATAGTAACCCGCTCTCATTGAGCTCTTTAACTGCAGAGTTAACGCTTCCGAGGGAAAGGCCGGTCTTCGAAGATATTTCGCGCTGGCTCGCATCGGAAACGTCCCTCAAACAGGAGAGGACCTTGAAAGCGGAGTGTGTCAGATTCACGTCAACTCCAATCAGTGTTCAATATTTGAAGATTATTATCTCATACTGAACATGACATGCAATGTCGACAAGGAGTTAACAGATAGCTAATCGACTCCATCTCCAAACTCCAGATACTGAATCTCCTGCATCGTGTTGACCGCATCGACGAACGGTCCTTCGGCGCCAAGCGCGTACCCCAAGCCATCGGCACCGGTATGGCCCGCAAGGCTCACAGCGGCAACTTCCTGCCCCAGCACAAGGACCGCCTTCTGACGATCGGTCAAGGGCGC
>OLRB01000590.1_pt1 | contig 22301 bp, 19 predicted proteins | sample 1672751 | NCBI WGS metagenome assembly OLRB01 (sample SAMEA3136720, study PRJEB25190) | human gut metagenome | biome: human gut; feature: human-associated habitat; material: faeces | place: Austria | collected 2013
TTTGGTCCGAGCCGTGACTGGCTGACACTTGTTAAAACTAGCAAGGCGCGCAACAAGATCCGTCAATTCTTTAAAAATCAAGACAAGGAATTGTCTATTAACCGTGGCCGTGACCTCTTGATGGCCCAATTCCACGAGCATGACTTGGTAGCCAATAAGTTCATGGATAAAAAGCACATGGACAAAGTGCTACAAAAATCAAGCTATAAGACAGAAGAAGCCTTGTTTGCGGCGATTGGTTTTGGAGAGATTGGGGCTATTACCATCTTTAACCGCTTGACGGAGGATGAACGCCGAGAAGAAGAGCGGGCTAAGGCACGCGCAGAAGCAGAAGAGCTAGTCAAAGGTGGCGAGGTCAAGGTTGAAAATAAAAAAGACACCTTGAAGGTCCGTCATGAAGGTGGCGTGGTTATCCAAGGAGCTTCTGGACTCTTGATTCGGATTGCTAAGTGCTGTAACCCAGTTCCAGGCGATGAAATTGTCGGCTACATCACCAAAGGACGTGGTGTCGCGATTCACCGCCGAGACTGCATGAATCTTCGCGCTCAAGACAACTACGAGCAACGCTTGATTGATGTAGAATGGGAAGATAACAACACGACTAAAGACTACATCGCCCATATCGATATTTATGGACTCAACCGTGCCGGACTTCTTAACGATGTACTCCAAGTCCTCTCCAATACAGCTAAGATGATCTCAACTGTCAATGCCCAACCAACCAAAGACATGAAATTTGCCAATATCCACATTTCCTTTGGGATTCCGAACCTATCGATGTTGACAACGGTTGTGGATAAGATTAAGAGTGTGCCGGAGGTTTACTCTGTTAAGCGTACCAACGGCTAATCGGCTACTCAGTTATCTTTTATAGCTTCGTTAGCTCGCCTTGCTGTCTTGCTCTAAAAGCAACTGAACAGCCGTTGTTTTTCAGCTAGTCTGCCTGCGTCTCGCTGCCTTGTCTGAAGTTGATGTTCTTTGAAGGTTAGTAGTGAATGCCAAATAGATTTATAAAATAGGATAATCAAATGAAATTAGTGATTCAACGGGTTAAGAGTGCCTCAGTTTCCATTGATGGTCAAGTCTACAATGCGATCCAGCAAGGCTTGTTGCTCCTAGTGGGAGTGGGGCCTGAGGATGACCAGAAGGATTTGGATTATGCGGTCCGCAAGGTATCGCAGATGCGTATTTTCTCAGATGAGGAAGATAAGATGAATCTTTCGGTCAAAGATATCCAAGGGGAAATCTTATCGATCTCTCAATTTACCCTCTTTGCGGATACCAAAAAAGGCAACCGTCCTGCTTTTACAGGGGCTGCCAAGCCAGATATGGCCAGTCAGTTATATGATGCCTTTAATGATCAATTAGAAAAAGAAGTCCCTGTCAAACGAGGGATCTTTGGGGCCGATATGGCGATTGAATTGATCAATGATGGTCCAGTGACGATTTTGTTAGATACAAAAAATCCATAAGTAAGAAAACATGCAGTCGGATTAGACTGCATGTTTTTCAATATAGAGTTGTTGGGCGATCACTTGGTTGATAGAAATTTCTTGTCCATGGATGACTAAGTGATAGAGGCCTGTGTAGTCATCATATCGTTGAAACGCGATAGTATCCCCAATCTGGAGATGGATCTGGTCTAAGAATTTTAACAATTCATAGGTGTCATGGACCCTTTGCAGAATATACAGACCAGGTTGGGTCGCTTCGCTGAGACGGTCTTGGCAGGCTTCGACAAGCCTTTCGCCTTTCTTTGGAATTGTCCCACCGTGAGGGCAGGTCTTAGGAGTTCCAAGCATGTGATCCAGCTGGTCAATGAAATGTTCAGAAACGGTATGCTCGAGAACTTCTGCCTCTTCATGGACTTCTTCAGTTGTATAGTCAAGTTTTTCCAGAAGAAATACTTCGATCAAGCGGTGCTTGCGGTAGAGATCAGAGACCAACTGCGATCCTAGATCCGTTAGCAAATACCCACGAGACTTGTCCTTCACCAAGAGACCCTCTGAGATCATGCGCTTAATCATCTCGGTCACAGCGGGTGGAGAGACCTGCATGCGACTCGCGATTTCCTTATTACTGATTTTTTCTACTTCTGTGCCAATTTCATAAATGCACTTGAGGTAATCTTCTTTGTTTGGTGTCATGCTTTCCTCTTTTCTTCGCTCACTTCTAGTATATCAAAAATATCCTCAAAAACGCTAGTGGAGTAATGAGAATTGTCTCAAGCTCCAAAAGATGGTAGTATAGTAGCATAGAAAGGACGGCACTATGAACAGACGGGAATTAGTGAGATTAGGCTGGAGAGAGAGTAGTTTAGCCTATCTAGAGAAGCACTTGCAGGGATTGAAAGATCCACAAGCCTACCAAGAACAATACCAGTCTGTCTTTTTCTTTGCCAGTCCTCTGTTTCAAAACATGTGGTTTCAAGAGATCAAAGATCTAACGGAAACGGCTGCCCAAGACTTGCTGAGGGGAGTCATGAAAATTCTTCTTATGCCAAGTGACCTGTCCGGAACTTGTGAAGAAACAGCCTTTCTTCTGAGTAGGATGTCTCCAGATTGTCCGCCAGGTTCCGACTTTTGGAAGGCTTTTTCACACGTCGTGCAAATCGCCTTTGAAAAGGATCCCTTAGCAGATCAGTCGGGAGATCAGCTCTTGAAACGCCAGGTTCACCAGTTACGCTACCTACTTTCAAGTTACCAAGCCCAATGGATTCGGACGCATAAGGCCAGAGCTGGACAGACTGACGAGGAGGCCTTACAAGCTTACATACAAAAGGCTAGAGCGGTCACGGTGGATGCTTATGCGGCTGCCCGCCTTCACAATAAGGTCTCCCTAGGGCCAGATGGTCACCTTCATTATCCATCAGGGGCCTCCCAACAAGTCAATTTCAAGGTCTTGTTAAATTTTCATACGGAGTATATTCTCGATCAAGCCGGGCGTTTTCTCAATGAAGTCGATCCAGTAGAAGTTTCTGAAAATGGCATTGTCAATGGGGCTAGTTTTAACTACGGGCTGGCTAGGGGACGGACCCATAAGGACTTAGATATTGACCCCGTCAAAGCTTGGGATCCAGCCTTTCGGAAGCAGGTCCTTTATCGTCAAGGTGTTCGCTATCTAGCCCCTAAAAATGATCGCAGTGTCGAAGGCTACTGGAGTCGAAAAGGGGTCTTTGCACAAGGAGGCAAGAGCTACAAGCAACAAGTGGCACAGCGCGTGCGGAGTTTCCTCAGAGGCATCCCTCGCTTACGCTGGCGCGTCCTCCTACAGAATGGACTTCATCGGATTTTATAGCAATGGAAAAGAGGTCGCAGACCTCTTTTTTCATTTATCCAAGCGCATTGACGGCTTCGATTGCAGCGTCGTAATTTGGTTCGCTGTTGATATTTTCTAGGTATTCAACGTAAGTAACCTTGTTATCCGCATCTAAGACCAAGACAGCACGCGCAAGTAGGTGCCATTCATTGATCAAGAGGCCGTATGCTTTCCCGAAGGAATGGTCGTAGTAGTCTGAGAGCATGATGGCATTGTCGAGCCCTTCAGCAGCGCACCATTTACCTTGAGCAAAAGGAAGGTCGACAGAGACCGTCAAGACGACAGTGTCTTCCATATCCGATAAGGTTTGATTGAAGTGACGTGTTTGAGTGGAACAGATACCAGTGTCAATAGATGGGATGATGCTGAGGACTTTTTTCTTGCCAGCGAAATCAGCTAAAGATTTCTTCTCAAGAGCTGGAGTGATCAATGAAAAATCATGGGCCATTTCCCCTACTTGAAGTTGAGATCCGGTAAAGGTCACAGGGTTTCCTAAAAATGTTGCCATAAAAAGACTCCTTTTTTGTTTTTATTGTACCGCAATACCGGTGGAGGGACCACTGATTTGTTTAGAAATCTGAATGGTCTACTGACTCAATCCTTCTGCGATCTTGTCTAAGTTCCACTTCATCATGCTGTAGTAGCTATCGCCCTTTTCTCCTCCTTTGGCAATCGAGTCAGTGAAGATCTTTGCATAGATCGGGATATTGGTATCCTTAGACACAGTTTTCATAGGACGCTCATCGACACTGGATTCGACAAAGAGGGCCGGTACTTTGGTTTGCCGGAGCTTTTCTACCAGCGTTTTGATTTGGTCAGGTGTCCCTTCTTCTTCCGTATTGATTTCCCAGATATAGGCAGATGGGACGCCGTAGGCTTTGGAGAAGTACTTGAAGCAGCCTTCACTGGTTACAATCATCTTCTTCTCTTCTGGGATATTGTTGAATTTTTGTTTGGCTTCTTGGTCGAGCTTACTAAGTTTTTCAGTATAGGCTGCTAGATTTTTTTCGTAGAAGTCCTTATTTTTGGGATCTTTTGCGATCAATTGTTTGGCAATGTTTTTAGCGTAGAGGATCCCGTTTTCGAGATTGAGCCAAGCGTGAGGGTCTTCTTTTCCAGCTTGGTTTTGGCCTTCCAAGTAGATGACGTCGACTCCGTCGCTAGCTGCGAAATAGTCTTTGTTTTCAACTTTATTGGCATTTTTGACCAATTTAGTAAACCAAGCATTGCCACCGGTTTCGAGGTTGATCCCGTTGTAGAAGATGAGGTCTGCTTGCGAAGTCTTTTTGACATCTTCTGGAAGCGGTTCGTACTCGTGAGGATCTTTGCCGACAGGAACGATACTGTGCAGATCGATCTTATCCTCAGCAATATTTTTAGTTATATCTGCAAGGATTGAATTGGTGGTGACCACTTTCAATTTACCAGAAGCTCCAGAAGAAGAGCCTTTGCTACAGGCCAACAGACCAAATAAGAGCGCCACAAAGAGGGCGAGGATAGAAGCGGTTTTTTTCATGTGTTTCTCCTTTAATGAGATGAAAGAGCGTGCTTATTCTTTCTCTGCTTAGGAGCGATAAAGAAGCTGATGAGAAAGAAGACAGCAGAAGTGAGGACAATACAAGACCCGACGGCGATGTTTAAGCTATAGCCAATAAAGAGTCCCAGGATGGATGCAAGAGCACCTAATCCGGATGAAAGGAGCATCATGGACCAGAGACTATTGGTATAGAGATAGGCCGTCGCAGCGGGTGTAATGAGCATGGCGACGATGAGAATGGTTCCGACACTCTGCATAGCAGTGACAGAAACCAAGGTCAAGAGCACCATAAGGAGGTAGTGATAGACCTTGACCCGGACGCCCATGGATTGAGCCAGAACAGGATCAAAAGATGTGAGCAGTAAGGGTCGAAAGAGTAGGACAATCACCAGCAAGACCGCAGCACCAACACCGATGGTTATCCACATATCCCGGTCTTGGACGGCCAAGATATTCCCAAAGAGGATGTGGAAAAGGTCGGTGGAACTTTTAGCGACTCCAATCAGGATGACTCCTAAGGCGAGGAAAGAAGAAAAGGTAATCCCAATTGCAGTGTCGCTCTTGATGATGGAGTTGCTCTTGATATAGGTGATAAGGACGGACGCCAGGAGGCCAAAGACAATAGCGCCAATAAAGAAATTGATGCCCAGGATAAAGGAGAGAGCCACACCAGGAAGAACTGCGTGTGAGATAGCGTCTCCCATGAGAGACATGCCTCTTAAAATAATGAAGCATCCAACGGCTCCAGCGACAATCCCGATGGCGATGGCTGTGATCAGGGCATTCTGTAAGAAGTGGAATTGCTGTAATCCATCGATAAATTCTGTAATCATCCGACGCCACCTCCTATAAAGAGTTCATGCCCATAGGCTGCATGCAGATTTTCTTTGGTAAAGGTTTCCTCTGTTTTCCCAAATGCAATCAGTTTACGATGAAGGAGGAGGACCTGGTCGAAATAAGCTGGGACCTTGCTGAGGTCGTGATGGACGATCAGAATGGTCTTGCCTTCTTGTTTCAAGGTCTGGAGGGTCTGCATGATGATGTCTTCGCTGACAGAGTCAATCCCTGCGAAGGGCTCATCCAAAAAAATGACATCCGCTTCTTGGACCAAGCAGCGGGCGATCAGCACCCGTTGGAATTGCCCTCCTGAAAGCTGGCCGATCTGGCGATCCGCTAGATCAAGAAGATTGACAAGTTTCAAGGCATTTTCCACTTTTTGGAGATCTTCTTTGCTTTTTCTCTTGAAGATAGAAAGGTGGGGATAAAGACCCAGTGAGATGCACTCTCTCACCGTGATGGGAAAGTGGAAATCAATAGCGGATTTCTGTTCGACGTAGGCCACCCGTTGAAGAACTTGGCTGAGATCTTTTTGATCGAGCTGGACCTTTCCCGCATGAGGGAGAAGTCCTAGCATGGCCTTGATTAGGGTTGATTTTCCAGCCCCATTGGGGCCAAGAATGCCTAGGATGGTTGGACCCTGGATGGTGAGGGAAAGATCCTCCAAGGCCAGTGTTTGCTGGTAAGCAACACTGAGATGTTCAATTTGAATCATGATTTTGCTCCTTTACCATTAATATACATGAATAAAAAAATTAAGTCAAGTTAATTTTTGAAATAATTATACACGAATAAAAAGTTAAGTCAAGTTAATTTTTAAAATAATTCAACTTAAATCTCTTGAAATCATTGAAAAAAGTTCCTATTTTTGATAAGGTTATTACAAAAGAATGAAAGCGAGAAGATCATGGTACGTTTACAAGATGATTTTTATGATTACGTCAATGGGGCATGGGCTGAGACAGCTGTGATTCCAGATGACAAACCGTCAACCGGTGGTTTTATGGACTTGATCCAAGATATCGAAAACTTGATGTTGGATATTACCGGAAAATGGCAAAGAGGAGAAGAATTGCCTGAAGATAGCATTCTGCAAAACTTTGTCAAATACCACAAAATGGTGGCAGATTTTGATGCACGGGAAGCAGCTGGTGTGGCTCCAGCTATGCCCTTGATCAACGAAATCAAGGCCTTATCTTCCTTTGAAGACTATACCAGCAAGTTGGGCACCTATGAGCTAGCTGGCAAACCAAATCTCTTGCCATTTAGCGTGTCACCAGACTTTATGAATGCCCAAATGAATGTCTTGTGGGGAGAAGCACTCGGTTTGATTTTGCCTGATACAACCTACTATGAAGAAGACAATGAAAAAGGACCAGAGTTATTAGCTGTTTGGCGTCAAATGGTTGAAAAACTCTTGGCAAAATTCGATTTCTCAGAGGAAGAAATCAAAGATATCCTAGATAAGGTCATTGCGGCTGATGCAGAATTGGCCAAATATGTCTTGTCAAACGAAGAAAAATCCGAGTACAACAAACTCTACCATCCTTATGAATGGGCAGATTTCAAGGCCTTGGTTCCAGAATTGCCACTCGATACTTTCTTTACAGAAGTGATCGGACAAACGCCAGATACTATCATCGTGCCAGAAGAGCGTTTCTGGAAGGAATTCGCACCAACATTCTACTCAGCAGCCAACTGGGAAACCCTTCATGCTAAATTGAAACTCGGCGCAGCTCTTTCTTGGACTTCCTTCTTGACCGAAGAAATCCGTGTCCTGTCTGGTGAATATGGACGGACCATCACAGGGACACCAGAAGCACGTCCGAAAGAAAAGGCAGCTTTGGCTTTGGCAGAAGGACCTTATAGCCAAGCGCTTGGGCTCTGGTATGCGGGCGAAAAGTTCTCACCAGAAGCAAAAGCAGATGTAGAGCACAAAGTAGCGACCATGATTGAGGTCTACAAGGATCGTCTTGAAAAAGCAGACTGGCTCGCTCCTGAAACCCGCGAAAAAGCCATTGTCAAACTCAATGTCATCACACCGCATATCGGCTACCCTGAAAAATTACCAGAAACATACGCCAAAAAGATCATCGACGAGAGCAAAAACTTGGTAGAAAATGCCCAAAAATTGGCTCAAATTTCCATTGCCCATACTTGGAGCAAGTGGAACCAACCAGTCGATCGGAGCGAATGGCACATGCCAGCTAATATGGTCAATGCCTACTATGATCCGCAACAAAACCAAATCGTCTTCCCAGCAGCGATTTTACAAGCACCTTTCTATGACCTTCACCAATCATCATCAGCCAACTACGGCGGAATCGGTGCAGTCATTGCCCATGAAATCTCCCACGCCTTTGACACCAATGGAGCATCCTTTGATGAGCACGGTAGCTTGAAAGACTGGTGGAAGCCAGAAGATTACGAAGCCTTTACCGCTCGGACTCAAAAAGTCATCGATCAGTTTGAAGGACAAGACTCTTACGGTGCCAAGATCAACGGGAAATTGACCGTTTCTGAAAACGTAGCAGACCTCGGTGGTATCGCTGCAGCCCTTGAAGCCGCTAAGAAAGAGGAAGATTTCTCAGCAGAAGAATTCTTCACCAACTTTGCTCGCATCTGGCGCATGAAAGCTCGGACAGAGTACATGCAACTCCTCGCAAGTGTCGATGTCCACGCACCAGGAAAACTCCGTACCAATGTTCAACTACCAAACTTCGACGAATTCCACAAGGAATTTGACGTCAAAGAAGGCGACGGCATGTGGCGTGCCCCAGAAGAACGTGTGATTATTTGGTAATAATGATGAAATCTGTCCAAAAATGGACGGATTTCTTTATTTTTATCACTGTAAGGGTTTACATAGTGTCTAGAAAACGATATAATATACTTGTGTTAAAGCTTGTGAAGTTTTTAACAAGTATTCAAAGGAGTTTCATATGACTAAACAAACTAAAGATGTTCAAACAGTAATTGATGAATTGGCAATAAAGGGGGTTGAAGCCCTCAATGAAATGGCTGACTTTACACAGGAGCAAGTGGATCACATTGTTCACCATGCAGCAATCGCAGCGCTTGATAAACACATGTATCTTGCAAAATTGGCTGTTGACGAAACAGGTCGTGGTATTTATGAAGACAAAGCTATAAAAAATATGTATGCTTCTGAATACATTTGGAATAGCATCAAAAATGACAAGACAGTCGGTGTTATTGCTGAAGATAAAGAGCAAGGTTTGGTCTCTATCGCTGAGCCGGTCGGTGTTATCTGTGGGGTTACACCAACAACTAACCCAACTTCAACAACGATTTTCAAAGCCCTCATTGCATTGAAGACACGTAACTCTATTGTCTTCGCCTTCCACCCATCAGCTCAAAAATCATCTGCAGAAGCTGCTCGTATTGTTCGTGATGCGGCTATTGAAGCAGGTGCTCCTAAGGATTGTATCCAGTGGATTGAAGAGCCATCTATCGAAGCAACTGGTCTTTTGATGAACCATCCTAAGATTGCCACAGTACTTGCGACTGGTGGACCTGGTATGGTTAAGGCTGCTTATTCAACTGGTAAACCAGCTCTTGGTGTAGGAGCCGGGAACGTACCATCTTATATTGCTGCTGATGCTAAAGTTAAACGTGCTGTCAACGATATCATCGTTTCAAAAACTTTTGACAATGGTATGATTTGTGCTTCTGAACAAGCAGCTATCGTTGATGCAGCTATCTATGACGAAGTTAAGGCTGAATTTGAAGCACATCAATGTGTCATCATTTCTAAAAAAGCCGACATTGCTAAATTGGAAAAAGTCGTTCTTAATGAAGCGCGTACAGCTGTAAATGGTGCCATTGTAGGTCACTCAGCTATTGAAATTGCTGAAAAAGCTGGTCTTAAAGTTCCTGCAGGTACAAAAATGCTTTTGGCAGAAATTCCAGATGCAACAATGGAATACCCACTTGCCTTGGAAAAATTGTCTCCAGTACTTGCCCTTATCAAATCTGATGGCGTTGAAGATGGTTTCAAAAAAGCAGAAGGCATGCTCAATTTGGGTGGTCTTGGACACACCGCTGTTATCCACACTGAAAATGAAGAGCTCCAACTCCAATATGGTATCCGCATGAAAGCCTGCCGTGTCTTGGTTAATAGCCCATCAGCTGAAGGTGGTATCGGTAATATCTACAATAACATGATTCCATCATTGACTCTTGGTTGTGGTTCACACGGTCATAACTCAGTGTCACACAATGTTAGCTCATTTGATCTCTTGAATGTCAAAACATTGTCAAAGCGTCGCAATAACATGCAATGGTTTCGCGTCCCACCAAAAATCTTCTTCGAAAAAGATTCAATAACTTACTTGCGTCACATTGAAGCTGAGCGCGTGATGTTGGTTTGTGACCCTGGTATGGTTCAGTTTGGTTATGCAGACTTGGTTAAACGCCAATTGGAACTTAACCGCCACAGACCGGCAGTAGATGTTTTCTCAGATGTTGAGCCAAACCCATCTACTAATACCGTTTATAAAGGTTTGGAACGCTTTGTAGATTTCCAACCAGATGTAATCATCGCTCTTGGTGGTGGTTCTGCAATGGACGCTGCTAAGGCTATGTGGATGTTCTTTGAACACCCAGATGTAAGCTTCTTCGGCGCTAAACAAAAATTCTTGGATATCCGTAAACGTACTTACAAGATTCCTTACGCTCAGAAGACACAATTCATCTGTATCCCAACAACTTCAGGGACAGGTTCAGAAGTAACGTCATTTGCGGTTATCACTGATAGTGAAACTCATATCAAGTACCCATTGGCAGATTATGCTTTGACTCCGGACATTGCTATCGTTGACCCTGCTTTGGTTATGAGTGTACCTGCCAGCGTTACAGCAGATACAGGTATGGACGTTTTGACTCACGCCATTGAATCTTATGTATCAGTCATGGCTAGCGACTATACACGTGGGCTTTCACTTCAAGCGATTAAACTTGTTTTTGAAAATCTTGAACATTCTTACCGCTTTGGTGATGAAGAATCACGTGAAAAAATGCATAATGCGTCAACAATGGCTGGTATGGCCTTCGCCAATGCTTTCCTTGGTATCAACCACTCACTAGCTCATAAGGTTGGTCCTATGTTTGACATTCCACACGGACGTACTAATGCGATTTTGATGCCTCACGTTATCCGTTACAACGGTCGTGATCCTCAAAAACACGCTATGTTCCCTAAATATGACTACTTCCGTGCAGACAAAGATTACGCAGATATCGCTCGTTTCATGGGATGGGGTACTGACAAGCAATCAGATGCTGAATTGGTTGAAGTTTTGGCACAAAAAGTATACGAATTGGGTATTGCCGTTGGTATTGACATGAACTGGAAGGGACAAGGTGTTACTAAGAAACTTCTTCAAGACACTGCCTATACTTTGGCCGAACATGCTTATGAAGACCAATGTACAACAGCTAATCCGAAAGAACCACTTATTTCAGAATTGAAAGAAATTATCGAAATTGCCTTTGATTACAAAGGGTAAGCGATAGACAAAAGTAGCTCTATAAGGGCTACTTTTTTTGCTAGAAACCATCTATATTAGAGTGTTTATCCAAACTAAAAATAAAGGACTTTCCTGAATAAGATAGAAAAACGCTTTAAGAATTGTTATAATAACCTTACAGCGAGATAAGGAGATTCCTATGACAAAAGAAGAAGGGCTTAGTTTGGGTGAAACAGCACATCCTCTCAAGCCTCATGAATTGAGGCCACCAATGGCTTCTACAGCAGGGAATAGAGCGACTAATAAGTTTAAAGAGTTTAATGCTGATAGGATGGTGAGTGTTCAATTCAATCCTAGTCAACAAGTAAAAGAATCAAAGGAGCCAGTAACCTCAAAGAATATTGTGGGGATGGTATCAGGTGTGATTGCAGCGATACTCACCATACTTTTGATTGTTTGTCTCGTGATGGGATACCGTTATCGAGCCGCAAGCATTGAGGGCGATTGGACAAGCCCAACCTTTAGTGAGAAAATGTTAGCCACTCTGAAAGATACTGCTAATACTAAGAATAAAGTTAGTAATGCTTTACCACAAGGTCAAGATCTTATTACCGATATCAATACAGCAATGAGTATTACTGACAATAAGGCTCACTTAAAAGTGAGCTTTGTTTACAATCGTAAAGGTCTTTATCAGGCTTACCAGAGTAGAGTTACTGAATTGAAAGGTCAGTACGGTGAGGAGTTCTCGGAGGTTTTTGATAGTTATTCATTGTCAGAAAAAGACTACTATAAACAGTTTGATGAGACAGTGAAGAAAGAACTTCCAAAGAGTTATACCTACGATGCCAAAACCGGTCGTGTCACAACAACTGCTTTTACGGGTGATATTAACCGTTGGGAGCAAACAATCACTGTGGATAAGGCTGGAGATTCAGATGCTTTTAAAAAAGGTGATGTATTAGATTATACGCCTAACAATGGAGGCTTTACTATTAAGGCACACAGTGAATTTGGTGACATTAGCTTTACAAAAAATAAATAAAAAAGGAAATTAAAGGGGAATATAAATGACAAGAGCAGAATGGTTGGACTATTTTGAAACGGTAAACGGACGTAAGCCGAGTGTTCAGGAAATGGCGGATGCTTTGAAAGCTGGAGAGTTTGTTAATGAAGCACCGGCTAAAACTGAAGATACAGCTACTACTGAACCTATTAAGGTTGAGGCAGAAATCGTCGAGACAAGTACTAGTCCTCTACCAACTGAAACGGCACCAGTAGTAACAGCAACTGCACCTTCTACGGTTCCTTTTCCAGAAGGACAAGCAGCTATGGCAAATTTGGCTCCTAAAAAACCAATGGATCCCAAAAAGAAAAAACGCATCCTAGTCTCAGTTTTGTCAGCAATAGTCCTTGTCTTCTTATGTATCGGTGGCTTTATGACTTACCGTTATGTGACAGGTAATATTGATGGCAAATGGTACAGTAGTTCTCTAGGTAGAGAGTATAGCTCAAGCATGTCTGAAAGTTTGACAGACTTGGATAGTAAGGAGCTTGAAAAGTACTTTAAAGATACTGCTGTAACCATGAAAGTAAAAGGTAGCAATGCGAAGGTGACTGCTAGCTATACTTTTGATAAGAAAACCTATATCAAGGACTATCGTGAGAGGGTTCAGAAGTCCTTCTCAGCCTTTGGAGATTTATTTAAAGCCTTCTATGGAGATTCCTTTGAAAACTATTATAGTGAGGAAACCATAGAAAAAGAACTTGATGAAGCTCTTGAAAAAGCTGCGAAAGATAATGGTCAAAAGTATGATTCGAAGACAGGCGAAACAACAACAACCCTTTTCAAAGGGAAGGTTAGTCGCTTGGGGCATAAGATGACTGTTACTTCTGTCAACAAAGATGTTGATATCGATGGTCTCAATGTGAAAAAAGGTCAAGAGCTAAAAGTGACTAAAAAAGACAAGAAAGTAACGCTTAGTGGTGATGGTAAATCAAAAGATATTACTTTCTCAACTAAGAATGACACCAAAGATAAATTTTAAAATGACATCCGGAATCGCTATTCCGGATTTTTTCATGTCTTTGAGGGAAGAGAATAAGGTGATATCCGAATGATTTTCTCACAAGTCACAATACGTGTAGAAATATTCTGACAATTATGCTACAATAGAGCCACAGACTATCTAAAAAGAGGATTTACCATGACACTTGTATACCAATCAACACGTGACGAAAATAATAAAGTAACAGCTAGTCAGGCTATTCTTCAAGGTTTGGCAACAGATGGTGGCTTGTTCACACCATTGTCAACACCTGAGGTTGCTTTGGACTTTGATCAATTGAAAGACGCTTCTTACCAAGAAGTTGCTAAATTGGTCTTGTCAGCTTTCTTGGATGATTTTACGGAAGAGGAATTAGATTACTGTATCACAAATGCTTATGACGACAAGTTTGATACAGCTGCTATTGCACCAGTAGTTAAACTTAAGAACCACTACAACCTTGAACTTTTCCATGGTTCTACTATCGCTTTCAAAGATATGGCCCTTTCAATCTTGCCTTACTTGCTAACAACATCAGCTAAAAAGCAAGGTGTTGATAATAAGATTGTTATCTTGACAGCGACATCAGGTGATACTGGTAAGGCTGCTATGGCTGGTTTTGCAGATGTTCCTGGAACTGAAATTATTGTCTTTTATCCAAAAGACGGTGTTTCAAAAATCCAAGAATTGCAAATGACCACTCAAACAGGAGCTAACACTCACGTTATTGCCATTGATGGTAACTTTGATGATGCCCAAACCGATGTGAAACGTATGTTTAATGATGTTGACTTGCGTGAGAAATTGTTGGCTCATCATACGCAATTCTCATCAGCTAACTCAATGAACGTCGGTCGTTTGGTACCACAAGTGGTTTACTATGTATATGCCTATGCGCAGTTGGTTAAGGCAGGTCATATCCAAAACGGAGATAAGGTTAACTTCACAGTACCAACAGGAAACTTTGGTAATATCTTGGCGGCTTATTATGCACGTCAGATTGGTGTTCCGGTTGGCAAATTAATCTGTGCCTCTAATGAAAATAACGTCCTCACAGACTTCTTCGCAACGGGTACTTATGACAAGAAACGTGACTTCAAGGTAACGACAAGTCCTTCTATGGATATCTTGGTATCTTCTAACTTGGAACGCTTGATTTTCCACCTTCTTGGTAATGATGCTGCTAAGACTAAAGAGCTCATGGATGCACTTGTGACTAAGGGTGAGTATACTTTGGCTGGTGCAGATAAAGATATTCTTGATTTGTTTGCAGCAGGTTTTGCAACTGAGGATGAAACAGCTGCTGAAATCAAACGTGTCTATGATGAAAACAAGTATATCGAAGATCCTCATACAGCGGTTGCCTCAGCTGTTTACGAAGCATATGTTCAAAAGACAGATGACCACACCCCTACAGTTATCGCTTCAACAGCTAGCCCATATAAATTCCCACGTGTGGCTATTTCAGCTGTCACTGGTAAAGACAGTGGGGATGATTTCAAAGCAGTAGAAGATTTGCACCAACTTTCAGGTGTAGCTATCCCAGCTGCTGTAGATGGACTTGAACATGCGGAAGTTCGCCATAAAACAGTTGTTGCGGCAGCTGATATGCAAAAAGCAGTTGAAAGCTATCTTGGTGTATAAGAATAAAAAAATAGGAGCTGAGAAATCAGCCCTATTTTTATCAATATAGAAGAGAATATTATGACAGAAACAAAGAAAATTCTAAACATAGCCTTGCCTGCTATGGCCGAAAACCTTCTACAAATGTTGATGGGGGTTGTCGATTCTTACCTAGTGGCTCAGGTTGGTATTGTCGCCATATCAGGGGTTTCCGTAGCCAATAATATAATCACGATTTACCAAGCTATCTTCATTGCTCTAGGAGCCTCAAGTGCCAGTGTCATTGCTAGAAGTCTAGGGAAGGGAGATGTTAAAGCGACTAACCGAGACACCTGGGATGCTATTATTATTACCCTTGCTCTTAGTCTCATTCTTGGTTTACTTTCCATTTTTGGTGGTGGGGCCATTCTTAATCTTTTAGGTACTGAGCAATCTGTGACTCAGGCTGGAAGTCTCTACCTTGCTCTTGTCGGTGGAGGAGTGGTCTTCCTAGCCTTGATGACTACTTTTGGTAACATCCTACGAGCCAAGGGACGACCTCGTATTTCCATGGTCGTCAGTCTTTTAACTAATGTCCTTAATGCTATTTTATCTTCTTTAGCTATCTTTGTGGGACATTGGGGGATTATTGGGGTCGCAACGGCTACGGTTTTTTCTCGTCTGGTTGGGACAGTGATACTGTGGCAAGCGATGAAACTGGATGTGAAGCAGCTTGAAGTTACCAAACCTTTCAACAGGGAGTTGTTGGGAATTGCTCTGCCAGCAGCAGGTGAACGACTGATGATGCGTGCTGGAGATGTGGTCATTGTGGCTATTATTGTTACCTTTGGTACAGCCGTTGTCGGTGGTAACGCCATCGGTGAAAACCTTACTCAGTTTAACTATATGCCTGGTATGGGAGTCGCAACGGCTACGGTTATCTTGGTTGCCAATAGTTTGGGTCGAGGGGATAAGGCTCAGATGAAGCGTATTATACGAGAGTCTTATTGGATTTCAACCTTCTTGATGGTTTTGGTTTCCGGAAGCATCTTATTTTTTGGCCAAGGATTGTCAAGCTTCTTTACAGATAATAAAGCAGCTATTGCGGCTAGCCAGGTAGTTATTCTTTATTCTTTCCTTGGGAATCCTGTGACCTCGGGGACTCTAGTCTACACAGCAGTTTGGCAAGGTCTGGGTAAGGCTAAGATGCCTTTCTATGCGACGACTATTGGGATGTGGATCATCCGAATTTTCTCAGGATACTTCCTTGGGGTGAGTCTAGGACTGGGTCTTGCCGGAGTATGGATTGCAACCGTTGTTGATAATGTATGGCGTGCGGTCTTCCTCTATGTGATGTACCGTCGTTATCTCATAAAGAGAAAGTTTTAATGATAGATATTGAGGAGATACTCTTATTCAAAGGGTATCTTCTTCTTATTTTTTACAAGTAAGCTCGAATATGGTAAAATAAGCTGATAAAAACTTTTTGAGGTAGTAATTATGACTGTAAAAATCAATACAAAAGATGGTCAAATCGAATTGTCAGATGATGTCATCGCAACAGTAGTTGGCGGTTCAGCAACAGAAATTTTTGGCGTTGTCGGTATGGCAAGTAAGAGTGCTATCCGAGATAATTTTCAAGCACTTCTTGGAAAGGAAAACTACGCAAAAGGAGTTGTCGTGAAATCTACTGATGCAGGTATCACTGTGGATGTCTACACTGTTATGAGTTACGGTGTTAAGATTAGTGAGGTTTCAAAAAATATTCAAGAACGTGTGAAATTTAATCTTGAGAATCAACTCGGTATCAAGGCTGAAACAGTAAATGTTTACGTTCAAAATATTAAAGTCGTAGGAGAAAACTAGTGTCTAAAATTACAACAAGCTTGCTTCAGGAGATGGTCCAAGCGGCAGCAACACGTCTAGGTAAGCAAGCAGAATATGTGAATTCACTCAATGTCTTCCCAGTACCAGATGGAGATACTGGAACAAACATGGGAATGACTATGGATAACGGAGCCAAAGCTGTCGCAGATCAATCAGCTTCAACAGTTGGTGAAGTTGGTCAGATTTTGTCTAAAGGTCTTTTGATGGGTGCCCGTGGTAACTCAGGTGTTATCACCTCACAATTGTTCCGTGGATTTGGTCAAAGTATCAAGGATAAAACGGAACTTGACGGCCAAGATCTAGCTCATGCTTTCCAAGCAGGTGTTGAAGTTGCCTATAAAGCAGTTATGAAACCTGTCGAAGGAACAATCCTTACAGTATCACGTGGTGCAGCTTCAGCAGCGATTAAGAAAGCTGAATCTACAAATGATGCTGTTGAGGTTATGCGTGCAGCTCTCGATGGAGCTAAGGCTGCCTTGGCTAAGACACCAGAGATGCTTCCAGTTTTGAAAGAAGTTGGTGTGGTAGACTCAGGTGGTCAAGGTTTGGTCTTCATTTATGAAGGTTTCTTGTCAGCCCTCACAGGTGAGTATATCGCTTCAGAGGACTTCCAAGCGACACCTGCTACGATGACAGAGATGATCAATGCAGAACACCATAAGTCAGTTGCTGGTCATGTTGCAACAGAAGACATTACCTTCGGTTACTGTACGGAAATCATGATTGGTCTCAAACAAGGTCCGACTTATGTGAAAGACTTTGACTATGAAGAGTTCCAAAATTACTTGAGTAACCTTGGGGATTCTCTCCTTGTTGTTAACGACGATGAAATTGTAAAAGTTCACGTCCATACAGAGGATCCAGGTCTTGTCATGCAAGAAGGTCTTAAATATGGGGCTCTTGTCAAAGTTAAGGTTGACAACATGCGTAACCAACACGATGCACAAGTTCAAAAAGAAGAAGCTGTCCAAGCTGCACCTTCTGCTCCTAAAGACTTTGCCCTTATTGCAGTTGTTGCCGGAGATGGACTTGCAGATATCTTCAAATCACAAGGTGTTGACTATGTGATTTCAGGTGGTCAAACAATGAACCCATCAACAGAAGATATTGTTAAGGCTATTGAACAGGTCAATGCTAAGAATGTAATCATCTTGCCAAACAATAAAAACATCTTTATGGCAGCGCAATCAGCTGCTGAAGTAGTAGATGTCAATGCGGCTGTTGTTGAAACACGTACAGTTCCACAAGGATTTACAAGTTTGCTTGCTTTTGATCCTAGCCAAAGTATCGAAGCTAATGTTGAAGCTATGACAGCTAGTCTTTCAGATGTAACAAGTGGTAGCGTGACATTGGCGGTACGTGATACAACTATTGATGGTCTTGAGATTCATGAAAATGATATCCTTGGTATGGTGGATGGTAAGATCCTTGTGTCTACACCAGATATGGACCAAGCCCTTCTTGACACCTTTGACAAGATGATTGACGAAGACAGTGAAATTGTTATGATTTACGTCGGCGAAGAAGGTAATCAAGAACAAGCTCAAGCACTTGCGGAAAAATTGGAAGAGGCTCACGAAGATATCGAAGTTGAAATCTTCCAAGGAGACCAACCAGTTTATCCATACCTCTTCAGTGTTGAATAATTTTGAATAATCATTTAGGAAGTCTTAGGGCTTCCTTTTTGTTTTGTCAGTTTTGATATAGCGGGGATATCTTTTCGGAATTACAAAAATATTCTGAAAATTCCTTGACATTACTTTCCAAAGTGGTAACATATGTTGTAAGAAATTTTATAGATTGAAGGTAACATCATGAGAAGTGATATGATCAAAGTTGGTGTTGATAAGGCACCAGCACGCGGACTTTTGTATGCGACTGGGCAAGTTAAATCTGCCAAGGATATGCGAAAGCCCTTCATTGCTATTTGTAACTCTTATATTGATATTGTTCCAGGGCATGTTCACTTGCGTGAATTAGCAGATATTGCCAAGGAAGCTATCCGTGAGGCTGGCGGTATTCCTTTTGAGTTTAATACCATTGGTGTGGATGATGGGATTGCCATGGGGCATATTGGGATGCGTTACAGTCTTCCATCTCGTGAATTGATTGCCGATTCTGCAGAAACAGTTATTAATGCCCACTGGTTTGACGGGGTTTTCTACATTCCTAACTGTGATAAGATTACACCAGGGATGATTTTGGCGGCCATGCGTACTAATGTGCCAGCAGTATTTTGTTCTGGTGGCCCTATGAAGGGTGGCGTTGACATGACTGGTCATCAAGCGACGCTATCAAGTTTGTTTGAAGCTGTAGGTACCTATCAGGCTGGAGATATGAGCAAGGAAGAGCTCGATTATTTGGAGAAAAATGCTTGTCCAACTTGTGGTTCATGCTCAGGAATGTTTACCGCTAACTCAATGAACTGTTTGATGGAAGTTTTGGGTCTTGCCCTTCCAGGTAACGGTACTATCCTAGCCGTTTCAGACGAACGTCGTGAATTGGTTCGTCAAGCAGCCACAAAATTGATGGATAACATCAAAAATAATGTTCGCCCACGTGATATTGTGACCAAAGAAGCCATCGATGATGCGTTTGCTCTAGATATGGCCATGGGTGGTTCAACCAATACTGTTCTTCATACGCTTGCTATTGCGCGTGAGGCCGGTATTGACTATGATCTTAAAGACATTAACGAGATTGCCAAGAAGACACCTTATCTCTCTAAAATTGCACCTTCAAGTGTTTACACTATGCATGATGTCCATGAAGCTGGTGGAGTTCCAGCCATTATTAATCAGTTGATTAAAAAAGGAGCCATTAAGGGTGATCGTATTACAGTTACTGGTAAGACTTTGAAAGAAAACGTAGCTGGTGCTGAAATCAAAAATGAAGAAATTATCCATCCAATTGAGAATCCTATCTCACCAGTTGGTGGTTTGTCTATCCTTTACGGAAATATTGCTCAGGATGGAGCTGTTATCAAGGTCGGTGGGGTCGATCCATCTGTGACCACTTTCCGTGGTAAAGCTATTTGTTGTGATTCACAAGATCAAGCCCTTGAGTTGATTGACAATGGAACAGTTAAGAAGGGACATGTCGTTGTCATTCGTTACGAAGGTCCTCAGGGTGGACCTGGTATGCCAGAAATGTTGGCACCAACTTCTAAGATTGTCGGACGCGGTCTTGGTAAGGATGTGGCTCTGATTACGGATGGTCGTTTCTCAGGAGCTACTCGTGGGATTGCTATTGGTCACGTTTCTCCAGAAGCAGCAGAAGGTGGAAATATCGCCCTAATTGAAGATGGGGATGAAATCGTGATTGACCTTCCAAATCGTACTATTGATTTGATTGTCGATGATGCCACTCTTGCAGAACGTCGCAAACATTTGAAACCTTTCAAATCAAAAATTTCAAGTGGTTGGTTGCGTCGCTATACAGCCTTTGCTAAATCAGCTAATGTCGGCGGAACCTTGATGAGTGACGAAGAATTCGAAGAACGGAAAGCAGAACGTCAAGCCCAAGAAAAATAAGAAAAAACCTTTCCTGCTATGTGATATCACAAGCAAGAAAGGTTTTTTAGTGGAACCATTATTTGGTGCGCATTTCACCTTGAGGGAAGTAGGTTCCTTCAGGCATATCATTAATGATAACGTGAACAGCTGACTGAGGAGCACCAGTATTGCGGACAACAGCTTCGGTTACTTCCTTGGCCAAGGCTTTCTTTTGTTCCAAGGTGCGTCCTTCAAATAGGTCAATTCGTACAAATGGCATATGGCCACCTCCTAAATTTTTTATAGGACTATTTTATCACATTTTGGGATACAAAGGTCAGCAAAATTATGGTAAAATGATAATGAAACACATTTTAGAGAGAACAGAAGGAAAATGGCACAATTATATTATAAATATGGGACCATGAACTCAGGGAAAACCATTGAGATCTTAAAAGTGGCCCATAATTATGAAGAGCAAGGCAAGAGCGTCGTCATCATGACCTCAGCAATCGACACCAGAGATGGAGTAGGAGTGGTTTCTAGCCGAATCGGTATGAAACGAGAAGCCGTTGCAATTGAAGACGATACGGATATCTTTGGCTTTATTAAAAACCAAGCAATCAAACCTTACTGTGTCTTAATCGATGAAGCTCAATTTTTGAAACGCCACCATGTCTATGACTTGGCAAGAGTCGTGGATGAACTGGATGTGCCGGTCATGGCTTTTGGCCTCAAAAATGATTTCCGAAATGAACTCTTTGAAGGTTCCAAACACCTCCTCTTATTAGCCGACAAGATCGAGGAGATCAAAACTATTTGCCAATACTGTTCCCGCAAGGCGACCATGGTCTTGCGTACCCAAGCGGGTAAACCTGTCTATGATGGAGAGCAGATCCAGATCGGTGGACACGAGACCTATATCTCCGTTTGCCGCAAGCATTATTTTAATCCAGACATACCAACTGAAAGCGTCTAGAACGTTTTAGAGAGGATAATAATGTCTATTTGTTTAAAAGATATTACGATAGAGAATTATTTTGACGTTTTAAATCTAGAAGTTCATCCAAATCAAAGGAATTTTATTGCATCCAATTCCATTAGCTTAGCTGAAGCCTATGTATATGATAAAAATGGTGATTTTATAGCTCCCTTAGCAGTTTATGATAAGGAAGTATTAGTTGGTTTTGTTATGATTGCCTATGACCAGAAAATTGGGATCAGCAAGGGAAATTACTTGTTATTTCGCTTTATGATCGATAAACGATTTCAAGGTTTAGGCTATTTTAAACCGACTATGGATGCAGTCATTGACTTTGTTCGAACAGAGCCAGCTGGAAAAGCAACAAGTCTTTGGCTATCTTATGAACCGGAAAATAATCAAGCGAGATCTTGCTATCTCCATTATGGATTTAAAGAAACTGGCGAAGTCATAGAAAACGAAATTGTAGCAATCTATGATCTAACAACCAATAATTAAGGAGCAAACATGAATATCTATGATCAACTACAAGCTGTAGAAGACCGTTACGAAGAGTTAGGAGAATTACTGAGTGACCCAGATGTGGTCTCTGATACCAAACGCTTTATGGAGCTTTCAAAAGAAGAAGCTTCCACTCGGGACACTGTGACAGCCTACCGTGAGTACAAGCAAGTCCTTCAAAACATTGTTGACGCTGAGGAAATGATTAAGGAAGCAGGCGGCGATGCGGACTTGGAAGAAATGGCTAAGCAAGAGCTAAAAGATGCAAAGGCTGAAAAGGAAGAGTACGAAGAAAAACTGAAGATCTTACTTCTTCCAAAAGATCCAAACGATGACAAGAACATTATCTTGGAAATCCGTGGAGCAGCTGGAGGAGACGAAGCCCAATTGTTTGCTGGCGACCTCTTACAAATGTACCAAAAATACGCGGAAAGCCAAGGCTGGCGCTTTGAAGTTATGGAAGCTTCCTACAATGGCGTTGGTGGGATCAAAGAAGTAGTGGCCATGGTTTCTGGTCAATCAGTTTATTCAAAACTCAAGTATGAATCTGGTGCCCACCGGGTGCAACGGGTTCCCGTGACAGAAAACCAAGGTCGTGTCCAT
>OLRB01000593.1_pt1 | contig 22261 bp, 19 predicted proteins | sample 1672751 | NCBI WGS metagenome assembly OLRB01 (sample SAMEA3136720, study PRJEB25190) | human gut metagenome | biome: human gut; feature: human-associated habitat; material: faeces | place: Austria | collected 2013
AGTATGTAAATGACTCTAAAGGAACAAATCCAGATTCTACAATAAAAGCAGTTCAGGCTTACGAAAATCCAATAATACTTATAGCAGGTGGATACGATAAAGGAAGTACATACGATGAACTTCTTGAAATAGCAAAGAAAAATGTTAAAACACTAGTTTTACTTGGACAGACTGCAGATAAAATCGAGGAAGCTGCTAGAAGAATAGGATTTACAGACATACACAGAGTAGAGGATATGAAAGAAGCAGTTAAAACTTGCCACGACATAGCAAAAGAAGGAGATATAGTGCTTTTATCTCCAGCATGTGCTAGTTGGGGAATGTATAAAAACTTTGAAGTAAGAGGAAAAGATTTCAAAGATAATGTAAATAGTTTATAAAAAATGCAAATAGTTTATAAAATTTGGAATTAATATAAATAATATAAAAGTTGTGCTGTTAAAATTTTTCGGCACAACTATTTTTTTTAGTAAAATTAGGTTTAAAGAATTAAAATTTATAAGAATAATTAAATAAAATTGACAATAATGGATGCTAATCTATTAAAGGGAGTTTAAAAAAATTGTCAATCTGATATAATATTATAAGTGGAAAGTGAGTTAACCATTACTGAGTAAAATTAGATAAATTGAAAATAAAAAATAGGAGATAGAAAATGAGAGTAATATTATCAGGCGGAGGAACTGGAGGTCACGTTTATCCAGCCATAGCCATAGCTAATGAAATAAAAAGCAATAATCCAGATGCAGAAATTCTTTTTGTTGGAACACAGAATGGAATAGAGTCTGAGATAGTACCTAAATACGGGTATAGATTAGAGACTGTTACTGTTCAGGGATTTAAGAGAAAAGTAGATTTAGAAAATGTAAAAAGAGTTTTTAAACTTATGAAAGGTCTACATCAGACTAAAAAAATAGTTAAAACTTTTAAACCAGATGTTGTAATAGGTACAGGAGGATACGTAAGTGGACCTGTACTATTTAACGCGTCTATGAAAAAAATACCTTGTGTAGTTCACGAGCAGAACTCATTCCCAGGTGTTACAAATAAGATATTATCAAAAACAGTTACAAAAGTACTTACTAGTTTTGAGGATTCTCATGCAAGATTCCCAGAAGCTAGTCAGCATAAATTAAAATTTGTTGGGAACCCAGTAAGACAGGAAATTTTAGACGCCGATAAAACAGAAGCAAGAAAAAAACTAGGAATAGACCCTGATAAAAAATTAGTACTATGCTACGGTGGTAGTGGTGGATCTAGTACAATAAATAAGGCTATGAAAAAAGTTATAAAACACATGGTTAAAGAAGATGTTGCATTTATATTTGCTACAGGTAAAAGATTCTATGATGGATTTATGGAAGAAATAAAAGATATAAAATTAAACAAAGACCAGAGAGTTATGCCTTATTTAGAAGATATGGCAAATGGTCTAGCTGCAAGTGATATAGTTATAGGAAGTGCTGGTGCTATATCTTTAGCAGAAATAACTGCACTTGGTAAACCATCTATAATCATACCAAAAGCTTATACTGCGGAAAATCATCAGGAATACAATGCAAAAAGTATAGAAGCTAAAGGTGCTGGTATAGCAATATTAGAGAAAGAATTAACTCCTGAAAGATTAGATAAAGCTGTATTTACTATGTTAGGAGATGAAAAATTATTATCTGATATGGCAGCAGCTAGTAAAAAAGCAGGTAAACCTGAAGCTATAAAATTAATTTATGATGAAATAGAGGAATTAGTCAGATAAAAGGTGAAATCTAGTATAAAAAGAGTAAAATATTTATAAAAAGTGATAAAAAAATACAAATAGTAAAAAAAATAAATATTTATTCTATAATTGTCAAAATTGACTTGCAATAACTAGGTATTTAGAAGTAAAATGGTATTATAGCTATCTGTGTAATTATAGTAAAATTTATAATCATATAATTTAGAATTATGGCTAAATAAGAAAACGAATATTATATATAATAGAGAAGATGTATTATATTGGAGATAAAGAAGGAGGAGAATTGATGCTAGGCTTTGATGTAGAATTAGAGGAATGGGTCAAAATAAAAGTTGTCGGTGTCGGCGGTGGCGGTAGTAACGCAGTAGACGGAATGGTTGACGCCAAAATAAATGGGGTAGATTTTATATCAGTTAATACTGATAAACAGGCTCTATGTAGATCTAAAGCAGAATACAAAGTTCAGATAGGTGAAAAACTAACTAAAGGACTTGGAGCAGGAGCAGATCCTGAAGTAGGAAGAAAAGCTGCTGAAGAAAGCAAAAACGAAATCATAAAATTATTAGAAGACTCAGAAATGGTATTTATAACAGCTGGTATGGGTGGTGGAACAGGTACTGGTGCAGCTCCTGTAATAGCTCAGCTAGCTAAAGAAATGGGTAAACTAACAGTTGGTGTAGTTACTAAACCATTTACTTTTGAAGGTAAAAAAAGAATGAAACAGGCTGAATTAGGTATAGAAGAGTTAAAGAGCAAAGTCGATACTCTTATAACAATACCTAATGATAGATTACTTCAGGTTGTTCAGAAAAATACATCTATGCTTAAAGCATTCTCAATAGCAGATGATGTTTTAAGACAGGCTATACAGTCAGTATCAGAACTTATAAAAGTTCCTGGAATAATCAACCTTGACTTTGCCGATGTTAAGAGAATAATGGGAGACAAAGGTCTTGCTCACATAGGTATAGGTAGTGCAAAAGGTGATAATAAAGCTATCGAAGCTGTAAGACAGGCTATAGAATCTCCACTTCTTGAAACTTCAATAGTTGGAGCTAGAGGAGTTATACTTAACATATCTGGTGGATTAGACCTAAGCTTAGTTGAAATAAACGAAGCTTCTAACATAATCTACGAATCATGCCATGAAGACGTGGATTTAATATTCGGTGCTAATGTTAAAGAAGAATTAGGTGATGAAGTAACAGTAACAGTTATAGCTACAGGATTCGATCCTGATATGCAGAAAGTTGCTAAAGAAGCTGAAAAAGTAATAAGAAGAGAATTAGATAGTGATATAGCTACTGTTGAAACATCTTCTGAAGAAAAAGAAGAACCTACTCCATCAATAACAAGCACAGTTGGAGAAGCAAACATAGAAGATGACTATGATATGGAAATACCACCATTCTTAAGAAACAGAAAAAGAAGAAAATAATATATATGGGCTGGCGCAATATTTTGTGTCAGCCTATTTTTTTTGTCTTAAATATTAAAAGGCTTTTGCAAAATCTCTCTTTTTAAACTTGAAAAAAATATATCTACTCCTCTCCAGGCAGTCAAGCTGCATTGTCGAGTTCGTAGATATATTTAATTTTCAAGCTAAAAACAAAAAGAGAGATTTTGCTAAAAGCCTAATATAATAAATTCAAATCATAAAAAATAGACCGACTAACAAAATATAATCGCCAGCCCATCTATATTTTGAAAACAAGACAGACTTCCAGAAAGCAGTTAAATATGGTTACGCATGCAGATAAGGAAAAGAAAAAAATAGAGTTGCTTTTAGGAGTTTTAAAATATTAGAAAGGTTAATATCCGAGCAAAAGTAATCTTTTATCCAAATTTTATTCCAAAGCCATAAATAATAAAAATTATAATTTAAACCTTAAAAATAAATTAACTAACAAAATATAATCTACAGTATATATATATTTGAAAATAAGACAAGCTCTTGAAATACCAAATTAGTATGTTCTAGCATGTGAATAAGATAAGGAGAGGCTAAATAACTGCTCTATAGCGACAATTCTGCAAGCGCCCCATACATTGAAATGTGTTATATAAAAGTATGGGGCGCTGAAGCCTGTAGCAAAGAGCAGTTATTTAGCTTCTCCTTTTTATTTACAAAAAAGTTGACAAATATAATAATAGTGTTATGATATTATAAACAATCAAGAAATATTAAAAAATGGAGGAAATAGGTATGCAGTGTCCATTTTGTGGCTTTAGAGAATCAAAAGTTGTCGACTCAAGACACACAGATCCAAATACAATTAGAAGAAGAAGAGAATGTGAAGAGTGTAAAAAAAGATTTACTACTTATGAGAAAATAGAAATGACACCTACAATGGTTATAAAAAAGGATGATACAAGAGAAGTGTTCGATAGGGATAAGGTTAAGCGTGGAATAATGAAGGCTTGTGAGAAAAGACCGGTTTCTGTCGAGGATATAGAGAGAATAGTATCTAAAGTGGAGTATGAGATAAATAGAAAGTATTCAGGAGAAGTAGAATCTAATGTAATTGGTGAGATTGTTATGGATAGTTTAAAGGATTTAGATGAAGTAGCTTATATAAGATTTGCTTCAGTGTATAGACAGTTTAAAGATATAAATACTTTTGTAAATGAGCTTAAAAATATTCTTACAGAAAAGGGAGAGTAATTTATGGAAAACTTTACAGCTAATATGAACAGTTGTATAACAAATACGAATGGTTGTACAACAGATATGAACGATTTCATAACTAAGGAAATAAAATTCAAAGATGGTGGATTTGCCAAGGCAGTGATAACAGAGAGAAAATACGATGCAAAAAATAAAGAGGATATGAAAGTAGTTTTTGATGAATGTGGATTAAATTATGAAAATATGACAGACTGTAAGCAAATCCATTCTGATATAGTGAGAATTATAAAAAAAGACGACATCGGTGTAACAGAGGAAGCCGATGCAATGATAACAGATATTCCTCAGGTACCTCTTATGATATATACAGCAGACTGTGTTCCGATAGTTTTGGTGGATACAAATAAGAAAATAATCGCGGATATACATGCTGGTTGGAGAGGTACATACGCTGAAATAGTTGTTAAAACGATTAAATCTATGTTAAATAACTTTGGAACAAATCCTGAGGACATCGTCTGTATCATAGGCCCTGCAATAGGTTCATGCTGTTATGAGGTATCAAAAGACCTAGTGGATAAATTTAACACAATCGTTACAAACAAAGACTTTAAATTCTATATAATAAAAGAGGACAGATTTCATATAGATTTAACAAAAATTAATAGTTATTTACTTGAAAAATGCGGTGTTAAGAAAGAAAATATACACAATCTTAACATTTGTACATCTTGTCAGAATGATAAATTCTATTCATATAGAAAGGATAATAAAACCGATAAACGAATAGGCACTATTGTTCAGATAAAATTATAGAGAAAAAAAGGTTAGAGGATAGGAGAGGTGTTTGTAGTGAGTGAAAAAGTTTTGATAATAGACGATGAAATGCATATAGTTGAATTGCTTAGATTCAACCTAGAGACATCAGGATACAAAACAATATATTCATACGATGGATTTGACGGATTTATAAAAGCGAAAGAGGAAAAACCAGATTTAATACTTTTAGATTGGATGCTACCCAATATAAGTGGAATAGAAGTGTTAAAGAAAATAAGACAGGATGCAGATTTAAAGAAGATTCCTGTTATAATGCTTACAGCAAAAAATATGGAAGACGATAAGGTTGAAGGTTTAGAAATTGGTGCTGACGATTATATAACAAAACCATTCAGTATTAAAGAACTTTTAGCTAGAATAACTTCTGTAATGAGAAGATATGGAATGAATACAGGCAGAGAAAGTGAAGAGCTTACAGCAGGTAATTTAAAATTAAATCTTACAAAACATGAAGTTAAAATAAATGATAAAAAGGTAGATTTAACATTAAAAGAATTCGAGCTTTTAAAGCTACTTCTTAAAAATAGAGGAAAGGTTCTTTCAAGGAACTTCCTATTAGATGAGATATGGGGTTACGAATACTACGGTGAAACAAGAACAGTAGATGTTCATATAAGATACCTTAGAAAAAAATTAGAAGAAGCTGGAGCAGATGAAAAATATATCGAAACAATAAGAGGTGTTGGATATAAAATAGACTAACTTGGAGGTGTAATATGGTGGATACGATTAACATAGAGATAATAATTACACTTGTTTCTGTAGTAATAGCTATAGTTTCGGCTAGATATGCGATAAATGTAAGAAAATATTTAAGAGAGATTATAGATGTTTCAAAAAGAGTGAGTAACAATGAACATCATGCAAGAATGGATTTAGGTGGAAATGGCGAATTAGGGGAATTTGCTAAAAACTACAACGACATGATAAAAAACTTATACAATACATTTGATGAGCTAGAATATAAGAATTTACAGCTAAGATCGATATTAAAGAGTATTTCTAATGGGATACTTGCAATAGACATAGAGGGGAATATACTTCTTATCAATGATGAAGCAAAAAAAATGATAAATTGCCCTAAAGAGGTAATGGTAGAAGGAAGGAATATATCATTTGCAATTAGAAATGATATGATTCTAAAACAGATAATGATGTTTATGGGGTCAAAGGAAAATGAAAAAACAGTTGTCAATTTAGATGATGGAAGATTTTTAAGAATAAAGCTAGACCCTGTATACCTTCAAAATAATAAAAGCATAGTGATAGGCTCTATAGTAAATATAGAAGATATTTCGGAAAGAGTTAGAGCAGAAAATATGAGAAAAGACTTTGTGGCAAATGTCAGCCATGAGTTAAAGACTCCTCTTACTTCTATAAGTGGATTTGCTGAAACATTAAAATTAAATGAAAATATAGACAAGGAAACAAGAAATAGATTCCTTGGAATAATTGATGGAGAGGCAAATAGATTAAAGAGACTTATAGAGGATATACTTACACTTTCATTTATAGAAAATGATAAAAAAGAAGAAAAAGAATCTATAAATCTATACTCTGTGTATAGAAGAGTTGAGGATATGCTTATGATATCTGCAAAAACAAAAAGCATTGAACTAGTATGTGATGCGGATGAGTCGATAAATATACGGGCAAATGCAGATTATGTAAAGCAGATAATTTTAAATTTAGTTGATAATGCAATAAAATACACTCCAGAAAATGGAGATGTAAACGTAAAAATATTTAAAGAAAAAGATTATGCGGTAATAAAGGTATCTGATACAGGTATGGGAATACCTAAAGAAGACCAAGCTAGAATTTTTGAAAGATTCTATAGAGTAGACAAGGCTAGAAGTAGAGAAATAGGTGGAACAGGCCTTGGACTTGCTATTACAAAACATATAGTTATAAACCTTGGAGGAACTATTTCTGTTGAAAGTGTGCTTGAAAAAGGAAGTACATTTACAGTAAAAATTCCTATTAAAAGAGATTAATATTTATGGGTTGTTGTATTGTACAGCAGCCCATTTTTTATATTTTTGTAAATTCTTTATTTATAAGAAGAACAACAATTTTTTTAAAGAGTTGAATACTTTCTGTAAAAATGGTATCATAAAATGATATGTGATAACTTTTTTTAAGAGCGTGATTTAAATTTGATATTTTGTAATTAATAAATTGAGTTAGAGATATAATCAAGTTTAGGAAGGGGAATATCAAAGTGGAAGTTAATGTAAAAAATTCTAACAATATAATAAGTAGAATATATCCAGGAAGTATAGCGGAAGAGTTGGAGATAGAGGTTGGCGACCTTTTAATATCTGTAAATGGAGAAAAGGTTAAGGATATTATTCAGTACAGATTCTTAACTGATGACGAGTATATCGAGCTTGAAATACAGACAAAGAGCGGAGAAAGAGTGGTATACGAGATAGAAAAAGATTACGACGAAGAATTAGGATTAGAGTTTACTAACCCTATTATAGATAAGGCAAAAAGCTGCAGAAATAAATGTATGTTTTGCTTTATAGACCAGCTTCCAAAGGGAATGAGAGAGACTTTATACTTTAAAGACGACGATTCAAGACTATCATTCCTACAGGGAAACTTTGTAACTCTTACAAATATGAGCGAGCAGGATATAGAGGATATAATAAGATATAGAATTAGTCCGATAAATATATCTGTCCACACTACTAACCCAGAGTTAAGACAGAGAATGATTACAAATAGATTCGCTGGAAGATTATATAGCATAATGGAAAGACTAGCTGAGGCGGGAATAACTATGAACTGCCAGATAGTTTTATGTCCGGGCGTAAATGACGGAAAGGAATTAGAAAGAACTATAACTGATTTATCTAATCTTTATCCAAATGTAAACAGTGTTGCAATAGTTCCAGTTGGGGTAACTAGATACAGAGATCATCTACCTCATCTTGAAATATTCAACGAAAAAACAGCTAATGAGGCACTTGATTTAGTTGAAGGACTTCAGAAAAAATGCTTAGAAAAATTTGGCTCAAGATTTGCATTTATGTCAGACGAGTTCTATATAATTGCCAAAAGAGAAATACCAGACTACGATTCTTATGAAGGATTCCTTCAGTTTGAGGATGGTGTAGGTATGATAAGAAAGCTTGGAACAGAGATAATAAATTATCTTGATGAGCTTCCAGATGATTACGATGTAAGAGAAAAAACTGTTTCAATAGCTACAGGTAAGTCTGCGTACGAGTTTATAAACAGTATGGCAGAACTTATTATGAAAAAATTCCCTCAGGTTAAGATAAATGTGTATAGAATAGTGAATGAATTCTGGGGGGAAACAATAACAGTTTCAGGGCTTATAACAGCTCAGGATATTATTAAACAGACAGAAGGTAAAGAAAGAGGAGAAACTCTTTATATAACAAGAAGTATGTTAAAAGCTGATGAGCTTATATTCTTAGATGATGTAACGCTTGAGCAGCTTGAAGAAATTTTAGGTAATGAAGTCGTTCCTTGTGAAAATGAAGGACATGATTTCGTGGATAAGATACTTAAATAACTGATATAAATTAAAAAATGAAAGGAAGGTTGATAAAATGTCAGATATGAATAGACCGATTGTAGCCGTAGTTGGTAGACCTAACGTCGGAAAATCTACAATATTTAACAAATTTGCAGGGAAAAGAATCTCAATAGTTGAAGATACTCCAGGAGTAACAAGAGATAGAATATTTACGGAGGTAGAGTGGTTAAACAAATACTTCACTCTAATAGATACAGGTGGGATAGAGCCAAAGAGCGACGATATAATCGTATCTCAGATGAGAAATCAGGCTATGCTTGCTATGGACATGGCTCACGTTATACTAATGGTTGTCGATGGTAAACAGGGTATAACTGCAGCAGATAGAGAAATAGCAGAAACTCTAAGAAGAACAAATAAACCAGTAATATTAGTAGTAAATAAAATAGATAGTATGAGTCAGTATGACAATGTATACGACTTCTATGAATTAGGTCTTGGCGAGCCGTTTGCAATATCTGGGGCAAACAGTATGGGACTTGGGGATTTATTAGATGAAATAGTTGCTAATTTCCCAGAAGGACTTAATACAGAAATAGACGAAGATACTATAAAAGTTGCTATAACAGGTAAACCAAATGCAGGTAAGAGTTCTATACTTAACAACATATTAGGTGAGGACAGAGTTATAGTAAGTCCAATAGCAGGTACTACAAGAGATGCTGTCGATACATATTTCGAAAAAAATGGACAGAACTATCTTCTTATAGATACAGCAGGACTTAGAAGAAAAAGCAAAGTATACGAAAGTGTTGAAAAATACAGTGTTATAAGAGCTATGAGTGCTGTAGATAGAGCAGATGTTGTTCTTATAGTAATAGATGCTCAGGAAGGTGTTACAGAACAGGATACTAAAGTTGCTGGTATAGCACACGATGAAGGTAAAGCTTGTATATTTGTAATAAACAAATGGGACTTAATAGAAAAAGACAATAAAACAGTTAAAAAATATACTGATGAAATAAGAACTAAATTCCCATTCATGTCTTATGCTCCGATACTATTTGTATCAGCTCTTACAAATAAGAGAATGAATAAAATACTTGAAACAGTTGATTTCGTAGCATCAGAACATGCTAAGAGAATATCTACTTCTGCTTTAAATGAGGTAATAGGGGAAGCAGTTATGTTAAATCAGCCACCATCAGATAAAGGTAGAAGATTAAAAATATACTATGGAGCACAGACAGATGTTAAGCCTCCTAAGATAACTCTATTTATAAATGATAAAGAGCTTACTCACTTCTCATATCAGAGATATTTAGAAAATAGAATAAGAGAAAACTTTGGATTTGAAGGAACTTCAATAAGATTTGAATACAGACAGAAAAAGAGATAATTAAAGGGGGTAATTATAGAGAATGTTAGGTTATATTCTAATTGCCGTTGTGGCATATTTACTAGGAAATATATCGACATCTTATATAATAGCCAAAAGAATAGCTGGTATTGATATAAGAACTCAGGGTTCTGGAAATGCAGGATCTACAAATGTTTTAAGAACTCTAGGTAAAAAAGCAGGGTTAATGACATTTTTAGGGGATGTACTTAAAGGTGCTCTTGCTGTTTTAGTAGCATGCATAGTATCTAAATTTATGCCAATAGATACTTTAACTGCTAAATATGTTGCAGTAATAGGCGTTGTAGCAGGTCATAACTGGCCAGCATTTTTAGAATTTAGAGGTGGAAAAGGTGTTGCCACATCTCTTGGTGCAATGCTTGCAGTACATCCAGTAGCAGCACTTACTTGTTTTGCAGTATTTGGCGTTGTTGTTGCAGTTACTAAATATGTGTCTTTAGGATCAGTAGTTGGTATAGCTAGTTCACCATTTATAGTATATTTAATGGGTAAAAAAGAGGCTGTCCCTGTAACTGTATTCTTAGCATTATCAGTAATATACACACATAGAGCGAACTTAAAAAGAGTATTTAATGGAACAGAAAGAAAAATTGGACAGAAGAAGAATTAATCATCTTCAGGAGGGATATTATGAAAAAGGTATGCGTATTAGGAACAGGTAGCTGGGGTACAGCTCTAGCTTTGAGCCTAGCAAAAAATGATTTTGATGTACTTATGTGGTCTAGAAGAGAAGAACGGGCTGAAAGTATAAATAAAAATAGAGAAAATACGGAATATCTACCAGGAGCAGTATTTCCTGATAATTTAAACGTTACTTCTGATTTAGATGAAGCTGTAAAAGATAGTAAAATAGTTGTTATAGCAGTTCCATCTCAGGCTGTTAGAGGAATGTGTACTAAATTAAAAGGAAAATTAACACCAGATCAGATTATTGTAAATGTTGCAAAAGGTCTTGAAAAGGGAACTGGAAAAAGACTTTCTGAAGTTTGTGCAGAGGAACTTCCTGAATCTAAGTATGTTATGTTATCTGGACCATCTCATGCAGAGGAGGTTGCAAAAGGCTTACCTACTACAATAGTGGTTTCATCAGAAGATATAGAATACGCACAGATAGTGCAGGATGCATTTATGTCTCCAGCACTTAGAGTTTATACAAATTCAGACCTTATAGGTGTTGAGCTTGGTGGTGCTTTAAAGAATATCATAGCTTTTGGAGCAGGTATATGCGACGGTTTAGGCTATGGAGATAATACTAAGGCAGCACTTATGACTAGAGGTATAACAGAGATAAGTAGACTTGGTGTTGCTATGGGTGCAAAGGCGATTACTTTTACTGGACTTTCTGGTATAGGGGATTTAATCGTTACTTGTACAAGTATGCACAGTAGAAATAGAAGAGCAGGGATACTTATAGGAGAAGGATACTCTGTTGAGGAAACTCTTGAAAAGGTTAAGATGGTTGTTGAAGGAATTACAGCAACAGAAGTTGCACATGATGTAGCTGAAAAATTAAATATAGATATGCCTATAACAAATGCTATCTACGCAGTTGTTCACGATGGACTTGAACCTTTTGAAGGAATAAAAGGACTAATGACTAGAAACAAAAAGAATGAAGTAGAACATATAGGGCTATAAGAAATAAAGAGGGTATATCCAAATTACTCCAGGCTTCAGTGGCACGCACGTTTATGTAACACATTTAAATGTTGCGTGCCACTTGCAGATTGTCGTGTATTTGGATATACCCTCTTTTATTTTAGCCGGAAATAAAACGGATAGAGATTTATCTGGCTTCGAACTTTGCTTTTTCAAGCAAAGCTTTCAAAATGTTGCAAAGTTCTGCAGATTGTCGGTGCAAATCAATCAAATTTTTTCTTAAAAAAATACATCACCACAAAATAAATTGCGGTAACCATATAGACCAATATGAGATAGTTAGGTAATAAGTTAGTAAAATGATAAATGAATGGGGTGCTGAAGCCTGGAGCAAAGAGCAGTTATTTTTCTTCTTCTTTTTATTATTTTTATTTTCCCTTTTTATAAGTTGGCAAATTTGGTATAATATAATATGGTATATAATATTGAAATTTTAAGCTGATAGTGTCAGTTGATTTTAAGATATGATGATATAGATCATATATTTTTAAATTTTAAAAATAGGCGGTGATTTATATGGAAAATATTAGAGAAAATATTGAAAGTATAAGAAAGAGAATAGCAGATGCGGCGGTTAGAGCAGGTAGAGATGCCGATGATATAAAGCTTATTGCAGTTACTAAGACTGTTGATGTTGACAAGGTTGAGGAAGCTATAGCAGCAGATGCTTTAGATGCTGGAGAGAATAAACCTCAGGAATTAGCTAGAAAGTATGAGGTTCTAGGAGATAAGATTAGATGGCATCAGATTGGTTCATTACAGACAAATAAAGTTAAATACATAATAGATAAAGTTTGTATGATACATTCTTTAGATAGAGAAGGGCTTGCTGAGGAAATAGACAAGAGAGCAAGTAAAATAGGTAGGGTAATTGATTGTCTTGTTCAGGTAAATATTTCTGGAGAAGAGAGCAAACATGGTATGTCAAGAGAAGAAGTAGAGCCATTTGTTAGACTTGTTGCCGAAAAATACCCTAATATAAAGATTAAAGGGCTTATGACAATGGCACCTTTTGATGCAGAAAAAGATGAAATAAGAAAAGTATTCAGAGATCTTAAAGAGCTTTCTGATGAAATAAATAATATGAATATAGGAAATGTTGAGATGAGGGAGCTTTCTATGGGTATGACAAATGACTTTGAAATAGCTGTAGAAGAAGGAGCTACAATGGTTAGAGTCGGAACTGCTATATTCGGAAAAAGAAATTATAACAAATAATAAAGCAAATTGGAGGAAAGAAAAATGGCAAAAATAATCGACAAAGTGAAGAATATATTCAGTGATGACGAAGATTTAGATTATGATGAATACGAAGAAGAATATGAAGAAGATGAATACGAGGAAGCAGAAGAAAATCACGAAGAAGCAGAAGAATACAATGCTTTAGCATCTAATAAAAAAATAGGTAAAGTGATAGATTACCCAACAGGACAGATGAAAGTGGTAATATATGCTCCTAAAATATACGACGAAGCAACTCAGATTGCAGATGCTTTAAAACAGAGAAAAACAGTAGTAGTAAACCTAGATGGAGTATCTTCTCCACAGGTTAAAAAATCTATATTCGACTTTTTAAATGGAGCGGTTTATGTGCTAGATGGAGATATTCAGAAAGTAGCAGGATCAATATTTATATTAGCTCCAAATAATGTTGATATAGATGCCAGTGTGAAAAAAGAACTTGAAAGTAGAGCACTTTTCCCTTGGCAGAAATAATAACAAAATAATATAGATGAAAGAGGTAATGCTAATGCATACATTAAGGATAGCAATAGCCTATCTTCTTGATATAATTTCATGGGTAATAGTAGTAAAAAGTCTATTTACATGGGTACCAGCTCTTATGGACACTAAGCTATATCAGATAATGGATGAAATCACAGAGCCAATAGAAGGGCCAATTAGAAAAATCCTTTACAGAAATTATTCTGGGCCTGTAGATTTTTCACCGGTAATAGCGATAATAATACTTATATTCTTGAAAGGATTAGTGCTATAAGATGGACAAGATAAGACTTACTAATCATATAAAAGATATAGAATTAAAGAACAAAATGTTTAAGTTGATAGATAAGGCAAATACTTGTCTAAAAAATTATGAAGCAAAAGGTACAGAATTTATGAATCCTTTTGAAATTAAAAATGCTATGGATATAATTAATTCTGAATCAGATTTAAAATACCATTCTGACGGGGGATATGAAGGTGCTGAAAGAAGTGTCATGACTATATTTCCATTTTATATGGAGTATGAGGATATTGAGCCACCTATAAAATTTGTTCAGATTGATGGGAATTTTAAATTTAGAAGTGTATCACATAAGGATTATTTAGGTTCTATTTTAGGGCTTGGGATAAAAAGAGAAAAGATAGGCGATATATTAATTCACGAAGAATTTTGTCAGGTTATTGTAAGTAGCGATATTTGTGATTATATTGTTATGAACCTTACAAAAGTAGCGACAAATTCTGTAAAAGTTAAAGAAATTAAAAGAGAAGAATTAAAAACTTCAGAAAAGAAATATAAAGATATCTCGTTTACAGTATCTTCAGATAGACTAGATTGTGTAATAAGTGGAATATACAATATTTCAAGACAGGAAAGTCTAAAGTATATAAATGCGGAGAGAGTTCATGTAAATTATGAAAAAATTACATCTGCATCTAAGGCAGTATCTTCAGGAGATCTTATTTCTGTAAGGGGAAAAGGTAGGTCTGAAGTTATTGAAATAGGCGGGGAGACCAGAAAAGGAAGAACTAGAGTAAAGGCTAGAATAATATTATAGTTGAGGAGAAGATAATGATAACACCACAGGAGATAGAAGAAAAAGTTTTTAGAAAGTCTATGAGAGGATTCAACTGTGAAGAGGTTGATGAATTTTTAGATGATTTAAGAGTAGATTATGAAAATCTTATAAGAGAAAATGAATCTCTTAAAGAAAGAGTTAGAATGTATAGTGAGCAGCTAAATAAATATACAAACATAGAGGATACTTTAAAAGAAACTCTTATAACTGCTCAGACAGCAGCAGAGGATACAACATCTGCTGCAAATAAAAAAGCTAGAATAATAATAGAAGAAGCTGAATTTATGGGTAAACAGAAAATAGATGAGGCTACTAGCAGAGTTATCGAAATAAGAAAAGAGTATGATAATATTACTGCTGAATTTAAAATGTTTAAAAATAAATTTAAATCTCTTTTAGAGAGTGAAATTAAAAATATAGATGAAATATGCTCTAATATAGATACAGGTCTTTCAAGTCAGTATGAATGGAGAACTGCTATGGATGAGTATGAAGATGATAGATTCGATATAGAGGATTTTGGGGCAACTGCTGCAATGGAAGATGATGTTGAAGAATACGATTCTGATGACGAAAATACATCTCCAGAAAATATATTTGGTCTATAAAATTATCTATAATTTTATGATTTTTACTATAATTTTTTGTTATAGATATGCTTGAATTTAGAAACAATATAGAATTATCTGAAAAAATCAAAAAATAACTATTGACTAAAATTAAATTTTGGTATAAACTTTCAAAGTATAGAAAACAAAATCTTTAAAGGCTATGATGAAGACAGTAGATTCGGATTTTATTTTTACAGAGAGCTGGGTTAGCTGAGAACCAGTGAAATATACTGAGTTGAATATCACTTCGGAGCTGAATGCTGAAAGATTTATCTTAATAAAGATTTATCGAATAAGTTATTCCGGTAATGTGCCGTTATACAGTAGAGTGTCGTGTAGATATAAATTTAAAATTATCTATGCGGAATTAGGGTGGTAACGCGAGCAACTCGTCCCTTTGTGTATGCAAAGGCGACGAGTTTTTTTATTTGAGCAACTTATTTTAGAAAACTTTGAGCAATGAAAAATAAAGGGAATATTAAAAAGAAAGGGTGAATTAATAATGGCGAACTTTAAACCATTAGTAGACACTTCTGTTAAAGAAGCAGAAGCAAAAGTATTTGATTACTGGCAGGACATCGATATACTAGAAAGAACTTTAGAAAAAGGTCAGAACGATCCAAGTTTCGTATTCTTTGAAGGACCTCCAACAGCAAACGGAAACCCTGGTATACACCACGTTGTTGCCAGAACATTAAAAGACTGGGTATGTAGATACAAAACAATGTCTGGATACCAGGTAAAAAGAAAAGCTGGTTGGGATACTCATGGTCTTCCAGTAGAAATACAGGTAGAAAAAGAATTAGGATTATCAGATAAACAGGCTATAGAAGATTACGGTATAGCAGAATTCTGTGATAAATGTAGAGATTCAGTATTCTCTTTTGAAAAACAGTGGAGAAATATGACTGAAAGAATGGCTTATGAAGTTGACCTTGATAACCCATACATAACATTAGATAACAACTACATAGAATCTGTTTGGTGGATATTAAACAAATTCAACAAAGAAGGATATATGTATGAAGGACATAAAATACTTCCTTACTGCCCAAGATGTGGAACTGGTCTTGCATCACACGAAGTTGCACAGGGATACAAAGAAGTAAAAACTAATACATTAGTAGCTAAATTCAAAAAAGCTGGAACTGAAAATGAATACTTCTTAGCATGGACAACTACTCCATGGACATTACCATCAAACGTATCATTAACAGTAAATCCAGAAGTTACTTATGTAAAAGTTAAACCAGCTGATGTAGATGAATTCTACTACTTAGCTGAACCATTACTAGAAAAAGTAATGAAAGATAGAGAATACGAAGTTGTTGAAAAAATGACTGGTAAAGATTTAGAATATGTTGAATACGAACAGTTATTAGACTTCGTAAAACCAGATAAAAAAGCATTCTTCATAACTTGTGCTGATTATGTAACTACTGAAGACGGTACAGGTATAGTACATACTGCTCCAGCATTTGGGGAAGACGACTACAACTGTGGTAAAAAATACGGATTACCAGTACTTCAGCCAGTTGATGAAAGAGGAGAATTTACTGCAACTCCATGGAAAGGTAAATTCGTAATGGAAGAAGGACTAGATGTTGAAATAATAAAATATCTAGCTAAAGAAAATAAATTATTCAGCAAAGAAAAAGTTGCTCACAACTATCCTCACTGCTGGAGATGTCAGACTCCACTTGTTTACTACGCTAAACCAAGTTGGTACATAGAAATGACTAAATTAAAAGACCAGTTAATAGCTAACAACAACACTGTAAACTGGTATCCAGAATTCGTTGGTCAGGGAAGATTCGGTAACTGGCTAGAAGAATTAAAAGACTGGGCAATATCAAGAAGTAGATATTGGGGAACTCCTCTTCCAATGTGGAGATGTGAATGTGGAAACACAGAATCTGTAGGATCAAGACAGGAATTAGCTGATATGGCTGTTGAAGAAGTAGATCCAGCAACTGTAGAACTACACAGACCATACGTTGATGAAATACATCTAAAATGTCCAAAATGTGGTAAACCAATGACTAGAGTAAAAGACGTTATAGACTGCTGGTTCGATTCAGGATCAATGCCATTTGCTCAGCATCACTACCCATTTGAAAATAAAGAAAACTTTGATCAGTTATTCCCAGCAGATTACATCTGTGAAGGTATAGACCAGACAAGAGGATGGTTCTACTCATTATTAGCAATATCAACATTTGTAATGGGTAAAGCACCATACAAAAACGTATTAGTTAACGACCTTGTACTAGACAAAGACGGTAAGAAAATGTCTAAATCAAGAGGAAATACAGTAAATCCATTCGAATTATTCGATAAATACGGAGCCGATGCTTTAAGATGGTACTTATTATACGTATCTCCACCATGGACTCCAATAAGATTCGACGAAGAAGGATTAAAAGAAGTTCAGTCTAAATTCGTAGGAACAATGAAGAACGTATACAACTTCTTCACTCTATATGCTAACACTGATAACATAAATCCTGGTGATTTCTTCGTTGAATACAAAGATAGATCAGAATTAGATAGATGGATACTTTCTAAATTCAACAACTTAAAAGCTGAAATAGAAGAAAACCTAGAAATATTCGAAGTTAACAAAACTATAAGAAGAATACAGGAATTCATAAATGACGATTTATCTAACTGGTATATAAGAAGATCTAGAAGAAGATTCTGGGAACCAGAATTAACTGAAGATAAAAAAGCAGTTTACAACACTACTTATGAATTATTAACTGAATTATGTAGAGTTGTAGCTCCATTTGCTCCTTACTTATCAGAAGAAATGTACAGAAACTTAACTGGAGAAGAATCAGTTCATCTAGCTTCTTATCCAAGATGCAACAAAGAACTTCTTGATGAAAAACTAGAAGAAAAAATGGACTTAGTTAAAAACTTAGTTACTCTAGGAAGAGCTTCAAGAGAAAATGCTAGAATAAAAGTTCGTCAGCCATTAAAAGAAGTATTAATAGACGGAAAATACGAATCTGTTATAGCTGATTTAGTTGACATAATAAAAGAAGAATTAAACGTTAAAGAAGTTGTATTCGTTCAGGATTTAAGTGAATACATGAACTACAGCTTAAAACCTAACTTCAGAGAAGTTGGTTCAGTATTAGGTAAAAAAGTAAATGCATTTGGTAAAGCTTTAGCAGCATTAGATGCTCATGATACTGTAACTAAACTTGAAAATGGTGAAAAAGTAGTAGTTAATCTTGATGGAGAAGACTTCGAATTCGGTAAAGATTACGTTCTTGTAAATATATCTGCTAAAGAAGGATTCAACGTATCTATGCAGAACAACGTATTCGTTCTTCTTGATACAGAATTAAACGAAGAACTAGTAAACGAAGGATTCGCAAGAGAATTCATATCCAAAGTACAGCAGTTAAGAAAAGCTGCAAACTTTGAAGTACTAGACAACATAGTAATAGACTACTGCTCAGATGATGAAGTAGCTAAAGCAGTTGCTGAATTTGAAGATTACATCAAATCAGAAACTCTAGCTCTTGAATTAAACAGAGTAGAAGATGCTAGCTTAGAACAGCACAACTTAAACGATCATATGACAGGAATAAAAGTAACTAGAAAATAATTTTTAGTTAGATTAAAATTCTTAGTTAACTTAAATAAAATTTCTGTAGTATAATCTAAATCTAGTTTTATATATTGTAAGGACTAGAAATTTAATAAAAAATATAATATAATGATAATGTTATATCAATTAGAAGAAGTGTTTCGGATTCCGGAACACTTCTTTAATGTGTAAAAATAATGTTTAGAGAAAAATTTTAAAAATCCATTAAAAAAGGGAGAATAATTTAATAGGAGGTTTTATATGGGTGATAGAAAAAAAGGTATCACGTTGGTTCTAATTGCCACAACATTCTGGGGAATGATGGGTATAAACAGCAGAACATTGTCATTAGCTGGTCTTTCTGCTATGGATATAGCATTTATCAGATGCTCTATTGCTGGGGTATTATTTACAATTTATATGTTAATTAGAAAGCCAGAGGAATTAAAACAGAAATTATCGGGAATACTTGTAGGTTGTTTATATGGAGTAGTTTGCTTTGTATTAGGATTTATGACTTACAACGTATCTGTTGAGAGAGTGCCTATATCAGTGGCTACAGTTCTTATGTTTACAAATCCAATATGGGTGTCTATATTTGGAGCTGTTGTATTTAAGGATAAGATGACTAAGAAAAAGGTATTAGTTATATGTATGTGTATAGTTGGATGTATTTGTATATCAGATGTAATGTCTACTGGTGGAGCAAATTTAGATGTTATAGGTATAGCTGCAGGTCTTATAAACGGAATGACTTTTGCTATGCAGATAATAATACCAAGATTCTTTGAAGGGAAATACTCAAAAGATGCGATACTAGTGTACGGATTTATATCAAGTACTGTTGTATTATCATTCTTTACAGATTTCTCAAATATAGCAGCTGCTGTAACAGGGCCAAACTCTATGGTTGTAATAGCTAATATGCTTGCTATATCAGTACTTTCAACATTTATAGCTAGTACATTCTATGTTAAGTCAACAGAATACATAGAAACTCAGGTTACAAGCATACTAGTATCACTTGAACCAATACTAGGAAGTATATTTGCATTCTTCATATTTGGAGAAACAATGTCTCAGACTCAGCTGATTGGGGCGGCAATAGTAATACTTGCTGCATGCGTACTAGAAACGGACTTATCAAAAATAACAGAAAAAATAATGTTACCTTTCTCAAGTAAACAAATAAAATAACTGTTGAATATATTTTGCAAAATTCAATTTTTGCTATTAAAATAATATCCCTCTCAGTCTCCAGGCTTCAGAGCCTCGCACTTTTAGAGTAACACATTTCAAAGTTGCGAGGCTCTTGCAGATTGTCGAGTTGAGAGGGATAAATATTTTAACTTATCGCAAAAATTGATTATTAGTAAAATATTTATAACAGTTATTTTTTTATATAACTTTCGAAAAACAAAAGACCTATAATTGATTAATCTTTAGATGTATTAATCAATTATAGGTCTTTTTAGTTGAGTTTAATTTTAATAGATTTGTTATGTTTTACATACTTTAACAACTGATTAATAATTTTACAAAATAAAAGCTTGAATATTGTAGAAATAATCGCATGCAACGACAATCTGCAGAGCTTTGCTCGAAGCCTGGAGTAAATGCGATATTTCTATTATATTCAAGCTTTTACCTATTTTATAAAATTATTTCCATATTGACACTAGGCACTCAGATATGTCCCCAAATGGTATTGGTTCAGCCTTTAATATACTCTGCATTACAAGCCCGTCTACTATTGAAATAAGTAGGAATGAGATTGCATCGGCCTTATCTTTAAACTCATCAGAAAGATTCTCTACAAGTGAATCTTTTAAAGCAAGTCTCCACTCTCTATATTTTTCTTTAAATTGATTTCTAAGAGCTTCATTTTCTGTTATTGCTTCACATATTAAATACATGTGTATTCTTCCTGTTGAAGAGATGGTAGAAATATTATCGAGAAGAATTTTTACTAAATCCAAGTCGTCTATTCCCTGTATATTTCTTACACACATCAGAACAGCTTCATTTATAATATTTAAGTGTACATCGGCTATTTCAGCTATTATATCGTCTTTTGATGCATAATAGTAATAAAGAGTACCTTTACTTATATTAGCATGACGAGCAATATCTGCAAGGCTTGTATTTTTTACACCTTGTTTTGTAATAAGCTTAATAGCGGCATCTATAATTAGTTGTTTTGTGTTATTTTCTGATCTCATTTTAGCACCTTTCTTTAAACGTTATAAAAATATTATAAGCTTATATAATCATACTGTCAAACAGAGAGGTGCTATAGTAATAAAGATATTATAAAAATTATACAATATAATAAAAATAAATTAAGAAAATAAAATAAAAATATATAAGTTATAAAAACAAACTATTATAAACTAATATTGACACCTGGTACTAAAAAATATATAATAGTATGAGAATGAAAAATTCGACCGAGTGACCGAGAAAATTTTATATACCGGTTGACCGACAAAATGTTTAGAGGATTTGGAGAGAGGGAAAATGAGTAAAGTTAGGATAGTTACAGATAGAGCGTCTGATTTACCAGATAATATAGCAGCAAAATATGGAATAGAAATAGCAGAAATGGATGTTGCATTTGGGGAAGATGTATATTATGGCGGAAAAGGAATTACTATAGAAGATTTTTATGCAAGAATGAAAAAAGAAAAAGAACTGCCAAAAACATCTTGTCCATCACCAGATAAATTTTTGGAAATATACAAAAAAGAAGATAGTGATGTATTAGTTCTTACATTAACATCAAAACTTTCTGCTACTTACAATTGTGCAGTACTTGCAAATGATATGTACAACGAGGAAGAGCATACAAATAGAGTAAAAGTTATAGACACAATGAGTGGATCTATAGGGCAGGGAATACTTGCTGTATACGCAGCTCAGTTAGCAGAACAGGGTAAAAATTTAGATGAAATATCTGAAGAAATAGAAAAACTTATAGACAACACTAAATTTATCGGTGTTCTTCAGACATTAGAAAATGCTATAAAGGGTGGAAGAATAAGCAAATTAGCAGGAAGTATAATAAACACATTTAATTTTAAAGCTCTTGTAAAAATAGATGATGGTCTGGTAAAACCATTTGATAAGGCTAGAGGTGAAAATGGAAGCATGAAAAAATTAGTTGATTTATTCTTAGAAGGTGCTTCAGATACTGAAAACAAAACATTATTTATAGGTCATTCTAATTGTTTAGCTAAAGCTGAAAAGGTAAGAGATATGATATTAGAAAGAAAGATCTACAGAGAAGTTGTATTCTGCGGAATAGGTACAGTTATGGGAACATATACTTCTGATGGATGCGTGTTATTAAATGCGGTAGAACTACCAGAATTGATAGATGCTTAAAAATATATTAAATATAAAAATAAATAATAAAACTCTAAAGCTATTAAAT
>OLRB01000602.1_pt1 | contig 21720 bp, 21 predicted proteins | sample 1672751 | NCBI WGS metagenome assembly OLRB01 (sample SAMEA3136720, study PRJEB25190) | human gut metagenome | biome: human gut; feature: human-associated habitat; material: faeces | place: Austria | collected 2013
TTTGATATACTATTTTTCATTATTATAGTATTTATTGAATTTAAAGATAGATTTTCTTTAAAAGATAAGGAGTGATAGTTCATGTTGTTTGAAAAATTTTTTGATAAAATAAACGAAAAATATATAGATAAAATAAATTTTGAAAGTGTATTTAAAATTGCTATCTGGGCTATGAGTGCATACATTCCACTAGCAATTTTTATATCTATTATTTCTGGCGATAAATCACTAATACTAAAAATCAATAGTCCTATAGCGTATTTAAAAATTTTTATCCTTTTTGTATTTTGCTATATTTTATCTTATTTAGCAATAAAGAAAGGACCTTTTAGTAATGATAGTAATATTAATTGGAATAATATCCTTTTAATTCATTGGGAAGCTATTATTTTAATATATCTTCCAGTTAGTTCTTTAGTAGCTATGATTTTTAAAGACTTATCACTTTTAAAACCATACGAACCATTATCATATTTTAAAATATTCGTATGTATAGTATTTTCTTACATATTAGCTTATATCGACTTAAAACGTTCTGATAAAAAAGAATAACACATATAAAAAGACCAACAGATTATCAATTTTAATCCGTTGGTCTTTTCTTATCTATTCTTTATTTCATCTAAATATATTTCCTCGGAAATAATTCCATCTCGATACAATGTTTCTATCTGATCCTCAAACATCTGCATTCCGTATTTCTTACCAGTTTTTATCATATCATCGATACTCTCATCCTTTCCCTCTCTTATCATAGCTGCTATTGAGTTTGTATTTTTCATAATTTCAAATATAGCTCTTCGTCCATTATTTGCTTTTACAAGTCTTTGAGAAAATACATATCTAAGCTGATTAGCCAAAAGCCCCCTTATCTCTTTATGCCTTTCAGCTTCAAATAGATTCACTATCCTATCTATCGCCTCAGATGCTTTAGATGTATGAACTGTAGATAGTACAAGATGTCCTGTTTCAGATGCAGAGAGAGCAGTTTCAACAGTCTTTTTATCTCTTATTTCTCCAATCATTATAACATCTGGATCTTGTCTTAAAGCTGATTTCAATCCTTCTAAAAAGTCTACTGTATCTTTTCCACATTCTCTTTGACTTATTATGCTTTTATCACTCTTATGCAAATATTCTATAGGCTCTTCTAAAGTGATAATATGTTTCTTTGATGTTTTGTTTATTCTATCTATTATTGCAGCAAGAGTAGTACTTTTTCCACTTCCTGTAGCTCCTGTTATCAATATTATTCCACTTTTTAAATCACCAGAATTACATACTATATCTGGAATATTCAATTCCTTTGCTGTTTTTACATGACCTGGAATTAACCTAATTGATATACAATCTCCCCCATTCCGTCTATAGATATTAACCCTTATTCTAAAAAAGTTTTTATCCTCTTTATTTAGTTCATCTTTATTTAGTTCTACATTGTAAAAACTAGACTCTTTAACATCCTCTTTTATATATCTATTTATATCATTTCCCATAATCTTATTATTTTTTGTATCGTTATTTTCTATTTCATTTTCTAAATCTACAAAGTCAAAATCCCTAGAAAAATCTATCTCGCCACATTCTTCATCAAGATATTTTTCGTATCTCTTTCTAAGCTTAATTTCTTCACTTCCTATTAAATCATCGCAAAACTTCCTACAAAGATCACTATTTACAACTTTTGCTGAATATCTCGTTAGCTCTCCGTCAATTCTCAAAGTTATATAATCGTTGCAGATTATATGAATATCAGATGCGTTAAATCTCTTAGCATTTAAAATTACTTCCTTTATGTTCATAATTCACCTCTCAAATAATTTATAATAGATAAATTTTTCTTATTATTAGATAAATTTATTTTATCTATTTTGTTTCCTCTATTCATATAATCTACAATTATATTCTTTTTTACACATTTCTAAGCAACAAAAAAGAGGAGCTAACTCCAAATAGTACATCTGTCGCCTGAATAGGCGCAAGTACTATTAGAGTTTCTCCTCTTTCTACTTACTTATATTCAATTAGAATAATTCACTTACTGATTTGTTGCTGAATATTTTATCTATAGCTTCTGCAAATATAGGAGCTACTGATTTAACTTTTATTTTTTCTATCTGTTTTTCTTCTGGTAACTGTATAGTATCAAGAACAACTAATTCTTTCATTGAAGAATTTTCTATTCTTTCTATAGCTGGACCTGATAAAACAGCGTGTGTACAGCAAACGTAAACATCTTTAGCACCGAATTTTTTAACTGCTTCAACTGCATTTACTATTGTTCCTGCAGTATCTATCATATCGTCAAGAAGTATTACGTTTTTACCTTCAACCTCACCTATTAAGTTCATAACTTCACATACATTTGGTCTTGGTCTTCTTTTGTCTATTATAGCTATTGGCACTTCACCATTTAATGAATTAGCAAATTTTCTAGATCTTGTAACACTACCAAGGTCAGGAGATACTACTACTAAATCTTCTATATTTTTTTCATTGAAGTATTCAGATAGTAATGGACCACCTAGTAAGTGATCTAGAGGTATATCGAAGTATCCCTGTATCTGAGATGCATGTAAGTCCATAGTTAAGACTCTATCTGCACCAGCTGCTACTATTAAGTTAGCAACTAATTTAGCTGTGATTGGATCTCTTGCTTTCGCTTTTCTGTCCTGTCTTGCATAACCATAGTATGGTATTACAGCAGTTATTCTTCCTGCAGATGCTCTCTTAAGTGCATCTATCATTATTAATAATTCCATTAAGTTGTTGTTTACCGGACTGTTAGTAGACTGAACAACGAAAACGTCGCAACCTCTTACAGTTTCGTTCATATTAACACATATTTCACCGTCGCTGAATGTTCCAACTTCACAGTCAAGAACTGGTACGTTTAACTGTTTAGCTATTTTTTCAGCTAACTCTTTAGATGCGTTACCGGCAAGTATTTTGATTTCGCTACCGCTAGTATTCATTTAGTTAACCCTCCAAACATTTTTTACAATATATAACTATTTAAACCAAAAGTTTAAAAAGAAATCAAGTTTAATTAATATCCCAAGATATTATTTTTTATTTTTTGCTTTTTCTTCAGATAATTTCTTATCTCTAGCTTCTTTTTTATCCATCCAATTTTCTTTTATGCACTGTCTCTGTCTTGCTATTGCAAGTGCTCTTCCTGGAACATCATCTGTTATTGTAGAACCAGTAGCTATATATCCCTGTTCTTCAACAGTAACTGGAGCTACTAGATTTGAGTTTGATCCTATAAATGCATTATCTTTTACTACTGATCTGAATTTATGTACACCATCGTAGTTTACAAATACAACTCCACATCCTACATTTACATTTTTACCTACTTCAGCATCTCCTATGTAAGATAAGTGTGATGCTTTAGAGCCATCGCCGAATTTAGCATTTTTGATTTCAACGAAATCTCCTACTTTACATCCATTTCCTACATCTGCTTTAGGTCTTAGGTATGCGTATGGTCCAACTTTTGTGTTTTCTCCAACTTTAGCTTCTAATAAAGTAGATATTTTTATTTCTGTTCCATTTCCAACTATTGAATCAGTTATTGATGAATTCATACCTATTATACAGTCAGATCCTATTTTTGTTTTACCAACTAAATTAACTCCTGGGTACACTATTGTATCATTTCCTATTTCTACATCAGCTTCTATGTATGTAGTATCAGGATCTATCATAGTTACACCATTTGCCATGTGGAATTCATTTATTCTTTTTCTCATTGCTTTTTCAGCCTGAGAAAGCTGTAATCTTGAGTTTACACCCATTAATTCTTCTATTGAAGAACCTGCAAATGCTCCAACCTTTAGAGATTTTTCTCTCATTACTTTTATAGCATCTGGAAGATAGTATTCTCCCTGAGCGTTGTCGTTGTTTATTTCTTTTAAAGCTTCTTTTAGGCTTTTACCGTTGAAGCAGTATATTCCTGAGTTTATTTCTTTTACTAGTTTTTCTTCTTCACTAGCATCTTTCTGTTCTACTATCTTTAGTAGGTCTCCATTTTCATCTCTTATTATTCTTCCATATCCTGTAGGGTCTTCTACTATTGTTGAAAGAACTGTAGTGTGGCAGTTGTTTTCAACATGGTATTCGAATAATTTTTTAAGAGTATCTTCTTTTATAAGTGGAGTATCTCCACATAATACTACTATAGTATCTTCATCTTCTATATATTCTTCAGCCATTCTTACAGCATGTGCTGTTCCTAGCTGTTCTGTCTGCATAACTGTTATTATATCGTCTGAAAGTCTTTCTCTTACGGCTTCAGCTCCATGCCCAAGAACTACTATAGTTTCTTCTACTCCAGATTTTTTAGAAGTATCAACTACATGGTTTACCATCTCTTTACCACATACTTTATGTATTACTTTTGGGTATTTTGATTTCATTCTTGTTCCCTTGCCCGCAGCAAGTATTATTGACTTAAATTTCATTTAACATCTCTCCATTGACTAATTCGTTTATTTTTTAAGATTTAATTTAATAAAAAATTACATTATTATCTTTAAATATATCACTTTTTAGGCTAAATGTACATATCTTCCGTATCTTCTTCTGTTTCAGTATCAGCCAAAATTTCTCTATTTGGCTCTACTATTATCTCATTTCCCTGAACATCAAGCTGTATTAATGATATATAGTCATCAACCATTTTTTCTTCCGGTTTCATAGTAGATATAAATACACCGATTCCAATTACTTCCGCACTAAATTCTTTCATTAGGTCTATCATACCTTTTATAGTTCCTCCACCTCTCATGAAGTCATCTATTATAATAACCTTACTATCTGGTTTTAGAGCTTTTCTAGGTAAGCTCATACTTTCTAATTTCCCACTATTTCCGCTGACATATGTCATACTAAGTGTAGGTCCTTCGGATACCTTTATGTCTTTTCTTATGATTACTAATGGTAAGTTCATAGCATTTGCAGTCATAAGAGCCATTGGAATACCTTTAGTTTCCATTGTAACAACATAATCAGCATCAGTATAATCTATATTAGAGGCAAATATCTTTCCTATTTTTGAAACAGTTCCAGGATCATAGATAAGGTCTATTAGGTATAAAAATCCACCTGATAATATTCTTCCTTCATCTTTAATTCTGTTACAAAGTTCCATTAAAAATTCTGCATTTTCTTGTTTAGATGTTTTTGGTATGTATTTTACTCCACCAGCCGCTCCTGATATTGTTATTACTTTTCCTAAATGTAGTTTTTCAAATACACTTTTAACAACAAGAAGGTCTTCACTTATTGTAGACTTAGCTGCATTAAACTGATTTGTAAAATAGCTAAGAGTGTATATTTTGTTCGGGTTATCAGATAGTATCTTAACTATCGCTCCTATTCTTTCCGTTCTTTTAAATTTCATAATCTATTTCCCCCTGCTGGTTCTTAATCGCCGTTAAAACTGATGCACAACAAATTTACTTGTGATATAATAATTACTATGTTGATAATACAGTTTTGTCTTTTGTTGTATAATTTCGTGTGTTCGAGAAATATCGCACATTATCTTATTATATCACAAAAACGTTCATATTGTATTACTTTATATAAAAGAAAGGGTTGTTTTTATCATGAATATACATTTCATAGGAATCGGCGGAATCAGTATGAGTGCATTAGCTGAAATCTGCCTTAACAAAGGATATCATGTTTCAGGTTCTGACTCTCAGGAATCACCTATGACAGAAAAACTTAGAAATCAAGGTGCTGAAATATTTATAGGACAGAGAAAAGAAAATATTTCTGACGATGTAAACATGGTTGTTTATACAGCTGCTATACACCCTGATAATGAAGAGCTTATGGCTGCTAGAAAGAAAAATAAACTAATTGTAAATAGAGCTGCTTTTTTAGGACAGATAATGAGAGAGTATAAAAACTCTATCGCAGTATCTGGTACTCACGGAAAAACATCTACAACATCAATGCTTTCAGCTATATTTGAATACGCAGACTTAGATCCTACAATACTTGTAGGTGGTAACCTAAGTATGATAGGTGGTAATGTCAAAATAGGACATTCTAATCACTTTATAACAGAAGCTTGTGAATACGTAGATAGTTTCCTAAACTTCAATCCAAAAATATCTATAGTTTTAAATATAGAAGAAGACCATCTTGACTATTTCTCAGGAATAGATGAAATCAAAGCTTCATTCAATAAATTTGGTAAGCTTTTACCTCCTGATGGATACTTCATAATAAATGGAGATGATGAAAACACAGCTGATATACTTTACGATGTAAAAGCTACAGTTATAAAATACGGTAGCAATAAAGATAACGATGCTGTAATCAAAAATATAGAATTTGATGAACTTGGATGTGGTATATTCGATTTAGTTTACAATGGAGAAGATTTAGGCAAATTTGAATTATCTGTTCGGGGACTTCACAACATATACAATGCTGTTGCAGCAATAATAACTTCTATAGTATCTGGTATAGATGTAGAAACTATAAAAAGAAATATTAAGAAATATAGAGGTGTTGGAAGAAGATTTGAGTTTAAAGGAAAATACAACGGAGCAACTGTTGTAGATGACTACGCTCACCATCCAACAGAACTAAAATCTACTCTTTCTACAGCTAAAAGAATTAAAAAGAATAGATTATGGTGCATATTCCAGCCTCATACATATTCAAGAACTAAATCACTACTTAATGAATTCTCAGACGCTTTCTTCGCAGCTGATAAAGTTATCGTAACTGATATATACGCAGCTAGAGAAACTGACCCTGGTGATATTCACTCTACAGATTTAGTTGAAAAACTATATCACAACAATATAGATGCTAAGTACATAAAAGAATTCGACGACATAGTAGAATATCTTGCTGACAATGTAGAGCCAGACGATTTTGTAATAACTGCAGGTGCTGGTCCTATATTCAAAGTCGCTGAAGCTCTTGTTGCTAAAGGAAATAAAAACAAATAATATAAAAAATTAAAGGAGCAATCGAATTTTTCGATTACTCCTTTTTTATTACTCTTTAAATATATTCTCTTTTATGTATTTGTACATATCATTGTACACTTCATAATAAGCCACGTACTCGCCTTTTTCTCCAGAGATAATTTTTATATAATTAGGTCCCATAGTGTCAATTCTTATACTAAAGCCTTCCCCATCTATATAGACACTATAGTTATATTTACTTTTTTCTCTAGCTTTTTCTGGTTGAACTTTTCCAACGTGTCTTTTGTACCTCATTTTACTAACTAGATTATTGTAGTTCCATTTGCGTAGAGTTTTTACATCTTCTCCTTTAGAAATGTGTACACTTTTCCATTTATTATCATTTATAGCAAAGTCAAAAGATGTATATATACTTTCATTTATAACCTTTTCAAAATCCTTCTTTTGAGAAACAGGAATTTTATAGTATTCTTCTTTTTCAACAGTATAAACTTTTAAAAAGTCTAAATCTGTAGAAAATTTTATCCCTGTTGAAGAGTATCCGCTATAAATTGGATCAAATGAAATAGCATTTCTAACCTTTCTAAATTCATTTAAATAATATTTATAATCTGTCCATCTATCTTTTTCAATCTTTATGCTAGTGTCAGTCTTTTTATCTGAAATATAAACTTTCCCACTAGCTTTTAATTGAGTTAGTAGAGGTAATGTATTATCGGCTACATTTTCCTCCCGAACCAATTTATTATCTTCTTCCGCCTCGTTAGTTTCATATTTAGTAGCTGCAAAGAATCCCACTATATATATAACAAAGAATGCTATTACACCTAAAACAATATAAAACCTTAACTTTGATTTCTTTTTAGTCGCCAATAACTCTACCCCCTTTCTAAAAAGTGTCCTTTTTTAGAGTACTATATATTTTTGTTTATTATATTAGAAAGGTGCGCAAATTCTTCTATGCTAAGAGTTTCCCCTCTTCTTTTTTCATCTATTCCAGCTTCTGCAAGTACTTCTTTTATTTTAGCCTTATCTAAAACTCCCATACTAGATAATGAATTTAAAAGAGTTTTTCTTCTCTGACCAAAAGCTGCTTTTACAGTTTTGAAGAATAATTGTTCATTATCAGCCTTGTATTTTTTCTCTTCTCTTATATGAAGACCTATAACTGTAGAGTCTACCTTAGGCTGTGGTATAAACATATGTCTTGGAGCTTTTGCAACTATTTCAGTATCACAGTAGTACTGAACTGCAACAGATAATGCTCCGTAATCCTTTGTAGATGGTACTGCATTCATTCTATCAGCAACCTCTTTCTGAACCATTACAACTATATCTGTAACAGGTATATCTTCCTCTAGAAATTTCATAACTATTGGAGTAGTTATGTAATATGGAAGGTTTGCAATTAATTTTACAGGACCTCCAGAAAGTTTTTCGTCTACTAGTTTGTTTATATCGACTTTTAATATGTCTTCATTTACTACCTCTGTATTGTCGAAATCTGCTAAAGTCTCTTTTAATATAGGTATAAGGTTTTTATCTATTTCAACAGCTACAACTTTTTCAGCTCTTTTAGCCATTTCTCTAGTAAGTGTACCTATTCCTGGCCCTACTTCTATTACCTTATCTCCTTCTTTTACTCTAGCTCCGTCTATTATCTTGTCTATTACGTTATCGTCTATTAAAAAGTTCTGTCCTAATGATTTTGAAAATTTAAATCCATGTTTGTCTACTATATCTTTTGTCGCTCTATGCGATGAAAGTCTATCCATAATTCCTCCTAATTTTTATAAATTTTGTCCTTATTCTGAACAATCTCTGATTATTTTTCTATTTCTTCTAATGCTTTTTCAAATTCTTCTCTTGTAACACCGTAGTTGTTTAATCTACTCAAGAACTGTTTTGCATTTCCGTAACCTATTCCTAAAAGCTGCCCCATTTTATCTCTTCTAAATGATGCATCGTCATTTCCTATTAGCCCATTTAAAAGTAGATCCTTCTGTGAAAATTCACTTCTATTTTCTGTGCTTTCAGTTCTAACTCTTTCAAGTGCAGCTCTTATGCTCTCTGGAGTAGCATTTTCTATACCTATATCTCCGTCTTTTTTAGCCTCTTCTCTAGGTAAAAATGCGTGCTTACATCCTGGAACTTCAGCTGTTATTGTTTTTCTAATTTTTTCTCCAGCAAAATCTGGATCTGTAAATATTATTACTCCTCTTCTTTTCTGAGCTTCTTTAATTCTCTCCATTACACCTTTTGGAAATCCAAATCCACCAGTTGTAATAAGCTCAGCATCTACTGCTCTCTTTACAGCAGTTACATCATCTCTTCCTTCTACTACTATTATTTCTTTTATCATATTTTCTTCCTTACTATCTTATTTTTTTATCGACTATTAATTTTCGTCTGCAGGATATACTAAGTCTATCTGTTTTCTAATTTCATCCATTATCTCCATAATGATTAAAGTATTTTCTAATGTGTTTATATCAGATTCTTTCTTTCCTTCTCTTAAAGATTTCATAAATTCCTTAACAGCAAAGTATATACTATCTACTTCAAATCTTTCGTCCTTTTCAACTTCTAACTCAGCTGTTATATCTTCTACTCCACCTTTTCTGTGCTCTATTCTAACATCTGAAAATGTACTCATCTTATCTACTATTATACTTCCATCCTCTCCCTGGATTTCTGTTGGTATATTAGACTGAGTAATTTTTGAATATCTTATATCTGCAAGCATATCGTCATATTCAAGAATTATACTTCCTTCTCCGTCTACACCTGTAGATAATTTTACCGCATTTGCTTTTATATTATTTGGTCTACCAAATAAATTTACCATAGGATGTATGCAATACACCCCTATATCCATAAGTGCTCCATTTGATAATTCTTTTTTGAATGCATTTAAAACTATACCTTCTTTGAATTTATCATATCTTGATGAATACTGGCAGAAATTTGCAGAATATCTTCTTATCTTTCCTAGTTTATCTAAGTTATTTTTAACATTTTGGAAATTAGGAGTACAAGTAAGCCTCATTTCTTCCATAAGTAAAACATTATTTTCTTTTGCACATTTCACCATTTCTTCCGCATCTCTTTTATTTGTAGCAAATGGTTTTTCACATAGTACATTTTTTCCGTTGTTCATACATAGTATCGCTTGTTCTTTGTGCATGAAATTTGGTGAAGCTATGTATATCGCATCTATTTCATCGCATTTTGACATTGCATCTAAATCATCAAAGAATAACTTTGCTCCATGCTTTTTACCAAATTCTTCTGCTTTTTCCATGCTTCTTGAGTAAACAGCCTTTAATTCAAATCCATCTAGTTTTTTCCCAGATTTTATAAACCACTCTGTTATAGCACTAGTTCCAACTACACCAAATCTAACTGTTGTCATATTTATCCTCCATTTTTGATATTTATTATTTATTTTAGTTTTTTAATTTCCGTCAAATCTTTTTAGTTACATTATTATATTATAACACTTGTACGCTATTTGAAGTATTTATTTATTGTTTTCTTTAGCAAAAAATGAGAAATCGCCTGCTGTAGTTGTAAATCTAACGACAGGCGATTAATCTATTCTTCTATTTTTTTATTTAACAACTCTAAAAGCTCTTTTTCTTTTAAATTTTTCACACATTCTCTAAAATCTTCGTGCATCAATAGTCTAGCTAACTTTGATAATATTTTTAAATGAAGATTGTCTTTACCTTCTTTTGGAGCAGCAATTAGAAATACTGTATCAACTTTTTCTTTTTCAGAAGTCCATTCTATACTATTTTTTAGTCTACTTATTGCTACACAAGGTTTGTATACTACATTGCTTTGGCTGTGAGGCAGTCCTATTCCATAACCTATATAAGTTGGAAACTTTCCTTCTCTTTCTATAACATCTTTAAAAAACTCATCTTTATCATTTAGATAATTTTCTTGGTCTAATTTTTCTATAATCGTTTTTATCCCTTCTTCTTTTGAATCAACTTCTAAATCAGATACTATTAAAAAATCTACTTTTTCAGCCATTCTTCTACCTCTTCTAAAGAATCTACTATTTTAAGTGTTTTTTTCTTTAAATCATCATCTGGTTTTACAAAATCTGGAACCATTATGCATCTGAATCCGCCTTTGTACGCTGCCTCAACCCCAGCCTTTGAATCTTCTATCACTATACATTCTTCAGGAGTAAGGTTTAACTTTTGAGCTGCTTTTAAAAATATCTCTGGATTTGGTTTTGATTTTTTTACCTCATCTCCACAAACAACATCATCTACCATCTCATCAAAATGTAAAAACTTCATTCTATTCTTCATTTTCCATCTAACTGTAGATGTTGCAATTGCAGTTTTATATCCATTTTCTATCAGATATTTTAAAAGACTTTCAAAACCTTTTTTAACCCCAGGCTTATTCTCCTCTAGATAGTCTATTACAGCTTGACCTTTTTCCATATAATAATCTTCCATTGGAAGTTCTTTACCATAAGCTTCCTTTAAACCTTCTATAGTATCATCTCTGCCTTTTCCCATAAGTGAAATTTGGGCCTCTCTATCCATTTGTATGCCATGTTTTTTTAGGATTTTCTCCCAAAATACAAGAGATAGGCTTTCTGTATCGATGATTACACCGTCCATATCGAATATTACACCTTTTACATCTTTCATATTATCACCTCTCTAAACAAAATCTCCCTAGTATCTATGATATTAGGGAGATTCCTATGTTTATATACTATTTTCTTACACTCTTGATAGTATGAATTCACATTTTCCTTCTACTGAATATTTTCCATTCTGAGCAGGTATGAATATACTATCTCCTTTTATAAATTCTAACTCTGTATCTCCCATAACTAGTTTTCCGTTTCCTTCTGTTATGATTACAGAGTTGAATGATTTTTCGTCTATTTCTACTTCTGCTTTAGTTTCTACTTCATATTTTAAAGTAGTGAAGTATTTACATTCACTTAATAACACTCTTGTATAACTGTCGAATTTTTCTAATTCTCCCATTGGTTCTGCACTCTTAGCATTTGGAGTAAGATTTGTTACATCTATTGCTTTGTCTACGTGTAATTCTCTTGGTTTTCCGTCTGCTCCAAGTCTACCAAAGTCGTATACTCTATAAGTTGTGTTTGAATTCTGCTGTATTTCGCATATTACAAGACCTGCACCTATAGCGTGTATTGTTCCACTTTCTATGAAGAATACATCACCTTTTTTAACTTCAACTTTGTTTAACACTTCTAGTATTGTATCGTTTTTTATTCTATCTGCAAATTCTTCTTTGCTTATTTCTTTATTTACACCGTAATATAAAGAAGCACCTTCTTCAGCTTCTAGTACATACCACATTTCTGTTTTTCCGTATTCTTTTTCAACTCTTAATGCATACTCATCATCTGGATGAACCTGTATAGAAAGAGATCCTTTAGCATCTATAAATTTTATAAGTATTGGGAAGAATTCAAAACTATCACAATTAGTTCCTAATCCTTTAGCACCTAATTTTTCTACATATTCTCCAAATTTTAATCCTTTGAATTCTCCAGAGTCTACTATACTCTGTCCATTTTTGTGGTTTGATAATTCCCAGCTTTCTGCTATTTTATCAAAATCACAGTCTTTATTGTACTCATCTCTTAACTTTGTCCCACCCCATAGATAATCCTGAAATGCTGGTTTTAATTTTACTGGTTTTAACATGGCCATTTCTCCTTTGTATTTATTTTAATATAATTTATTTCATATAATTACTTAAACGTACTTATGATTTTTTTCATTATAACATCTGCTTTTTTAATGACATCAGATGTACTCATTCTAATAACTTTCTTGCCTTCAAATCTATGCTCATTGATTATCCGCATATCATTTGTAAGAATAACACATACAGCTTCTTTTATATCTTCTGGAGCCAATTCATTCTCTATACCCATAGCACCCTGTGTCTCAACAGATATATCAATAACATTTCTCTTCGCAACTACCTCTAATGCCTCAGCTGCCATATAAGTATGAGCTATCCCAGATGAACACGCAGTCACTGCCACAACCTTCATACCAATATCTCTCCTATCTCAATTATCTTATTATACTATCTAAACTATTATACCTCTAACAAGCCCTTTTTTCTACATATCCAAGATATTTATAAATAATATAACGTTTCCAATTTTAAAACCTAAGTTTAACCCTCTGTTTACAGTAGGAATGTATAATAAAATAATCTGTTACAAATTTTGAAATCGGACTTTTATGGTATACAATCACAAATTAATTTGCATCGACAATTCCTCAAACTCCTAGCATATTACAGAAATTCGCTCGGAATATAAATAAAATTAAATTGTGGTTTACTATCGGCAAAGAAAAAGACTAGTTTAACCTTTAGCGACAATCTGGAGACGCTTGACTTCTTCTAAATGTGTTACAAGAACAAAGTCAAGCGTCGAAGCCTGGAGCCTAAGGTTAACTAGTCTTTTTCTATTGGCAATAAACAGCCTTAGTTTTATTTAATTCCGAAGAATTTCATTGCATTTTCTTTTGTTACTCTACATACCTCTTCATAAGATATTCCTTTTTCGTAAGCTATTTTTTCAGCTACAAAAGTTACTAATGAAGGGTCGTTTCTCTTTCCTCTATGAGGAACTGGAGCCATATATGGAGAATCTGTCTCTATCATAAGTCTTTCAAGAGGAATTTCTCTAACTACCTCAACTGTCTTTCTATTGTTTTTGAAAGTAACAGTTCCCGGTATTGAAAGATAACATCCCATTTTCACATATTCTCTCGCAAGTTCAACTTCTCCACTGTAGCAGTGAAGTAGACATCCTGTTTCAGCTGCCTTTGTTGATTTTATTATTTCCATTGTATCCCCATGAGCATCTCTGTCATGTACGATAAATGGTAATTTTAATTCATTGGCAAGCTCAATCTGTCTTTTAAACCATTTTTTCTGAGTTTCTCTAGGAGATAAATCATAGTAATAATCTAAGCCTATTTCCCCTATAGCAACTACCTTTTCATTTTCTAAAGCATATTTTCTTAATAATTCTATGTCTGCTTCAGTCATATTTTCAACGTCGTGTGGATGTACTCCAACAGCAGCGTATATAAAGTCATGTTTGTTGGCTAGCTCTATTGCAGTTTTAGATGTTTCCATATCAGCACCTGGGTTAACTACATAGTCTAGTCCTTTTTCTTTTAAAGACGCTATCACTTCTTCTCTATCTTCATCGAAGCTTTCGTCATTTAAATGTGCATGTGAGTCAAATAACATTTTTAATTTCCTTTCATTAGCATACTTCACAGCCTGGTTTTGCATCCTGAGCTGTTGGTATTACAAGATCGTCTCCGTCATCTCCTGCAGCAAGTATCATTCCTGCAGATTCTACTCCTCTAAGTTTAACTGGTTTTAAGTTGCAAACAACTATTACTTTTTTACCAACCATTTCTTCTGGTTTGTACCATTTAGCTATTCCAGATACTATCTGTCTTGTTTCAGCACCTAAATTAACCTGAGATACTAATAATTTATCTGCTTTTGGATGTTTTTCACATTTAACTATTTCACCAACTCTAAGTTCTACTTTGTCAAAGTCGTCTATAGTTATCTGTTCTTTATGTTCTAGAGGTTTTACTTCTTCTTTTTTAGGAGCGAACATTTTTTCTAATTCTTCTATTTCTTTTTCAACATCTAATCTTGGGAATAAAGCTTCACCTTTGTGTACTTTTGTTCCAACTTTTATTAAGCCGAATGATTTAACACTTTCCCAATTAGTTATATCTTCCTGTCCAGCTATTCCTAGCTGATCGTATATTCTGTTAGCAGTAGTATTCATTATTGGGTTTATAAGTGTTGCTATTATTCTTATAGATTCACATAAGTTGTATAATACTGTGTTTAATTCTTCTTTTTTAGCTTCATCTTTAGCTAAAGCCCAAGGCATAGTTTCATCTATGTATTTGTTAGTTCTTCTTACTAATTTCCATACTGATTCTAATGCTTCATGGAACTGTAATGCATCCATCTGAGCTTCAAAGTCTTTAGCTGATAATGCAGCCTGTTCTTTTAATGATTCATCAAATTCAGTAGCTACTGTAGCTTCTGGTATTAAACCTTCATTGTATTTTTCTACCATTGCAACAGTTCTGCTTACTAAGTTTCCTAAATCGTTAGCTAAGTCAGAGTTTATTCTATTTATGAAGTTTCTGTTAGTGTAGCTTCCATCCTGACCGAATGAGAATTCTCTTAGTAAGAAATATTTTAATGCATCTACTCCATATCTTTCTATCATTGGACCTGGGTAAACAACATTACCTTTTGATTTACTCATTTTATCGTCGTCGAATAATATCCATCCATGTCCGTATACCTGTTTTGGTACTTCTAGACCAAGTGCCATAAGTATAGCAGGCCATATTATTGTATGGAATCTTGTTATTTCTTTAGCTGTTAGATGTACTGATGCTGGCCAGTATTTTTTGAATTCTTCGTCGTTATCAGTCATATATCCTAAAGCTGTTATATAGTTGCAAAGAGCGTCAACCCATACATATATAACATGTTTTTCATCGAATGGTACTGGTATACCCCAGTCAAATGTAGTTCTAGTTACACATAAGTCTTCTAGTCCTTTGTCTAAGAAGTTAGAAACCATTTCATTTCTTCTTGATAATGGTAGACAGAAGTCATCTCTTTTGAATAATTCTTTTAATCTATCTTCGTATTTAGATAGTTTGAAGAAGTAAGCTTCTTCTTTTGCTACGTAAGTTTCTCTACCACAGTCTGGGCATTTTGTTCCATCTATTAACTGAGATTCAGTCCAGAAACTTTCACATGGAGTACAGTATCTACCTTCGTAAGTACCTTTATATATATCTCCCTGTTCATATAATTTAGTGAATATTTTCTGTATTATTTCTGTATGTCTTGGTTCAGTAGTTCTTATGAAATCATCATAAGATATGTCTAATTTTTTCCATAAAGCTTTTATATCAGCTATCATACCATCAAGGTATTCTATTTCAGTCATTCCTGCTTCTTTAGCTTTTTTCTGTATTTTTTCTCCGTGTTCATCTGTTCCTGTAAGGAATTTAACATCGTATCCACAGAAACGTTTAAATCTAGCTATTGCATCTGCTGCAACAGTAGTGTAAGTATGTCCAATGTGTAATTTACCACTTGGATAGTATATTGGTGTTGTTACATAAAAAGTTGGTTTGCTCATAACTGTCCTCCTGTATATTATTTTTATTTTTTTCGTTTTCGAGAATAATATAAATTTTCTTAGATTTATCTACAAAAATTTATATCGCTAAAATAAAAAACACCCCTATGATTTCTCATAGGGGCGATTGTATTCGCGGTACCACCCTAATTTATCCACAATGTATACAAATAGTGGATATCTCAAATAGACTATAACGGGTCTAATCGTTTAGGCCTTACATCTTGCTCAACCTAAATGCTCCAAGTCCATATTCAGAATATCATCGAAACACCAGCTTTCACCTTTTCTGGCTCTCTGTAGAATGACTATATTCTTACTCTTCTCTTCATAGCATTTAATTTATTGAATTCTTATACAATTACTTTAATTTTATCCAATTTAACAACAGTTGTCAATTTATTTATCTTTATATACGTGCAAAATTAAAATACTTATTCTTTTAAAAATGAATATTTTTTTTCAAAATTTCTATTTTCTAATCAAATGCTTGTCATTCCAAAGATTTTTTGATATTTTTTTAAATTTTTTTACTTTTTTATTCAATTTTCTCTTGAAAGTTTATAAATATTATGCTTTATTATAATTATAGGAGTTACTTTTTTTACTTATCTAACAATAAATACTTAATTTATCTATCTTTTATTTATTTTTGCATATTAAAGCTTTATAAATCAAAGGACAATGTTAAAAGATATTATAGGTATATAAATTATACAAAGGGGGAGTGTTTATGGAAAACACAGTTAGAAAATTAGACGAAACAGATAGAAAGATAATTGAAATACTTCAGGAAGATGGTAGAATTTCTATGAAGGACTTAGGTAAGCTTATAGGCTTAACTTCTCCGGCAGTTTCAGAAAGAATAAAAAGACTTGAAAACTGCGGTATAATATCTGGTTATAAAGCAATAATAAATCCAGATGCTCTTGGAAGAAACATAAAAGCATTTATACATATTTCTCTTCCAGGAAGCCAGAGCTATGCTGAATTTTTAGAAAATGCAAAAAATGATCCAAGAATAGTAGAATGCCACCATATAACAGGAGATGACTGCTCACTTCTTAAAGTTCTTGTTAGCGATATGCAGGAATTAGAAAGTGTTATAGACAGTATAAAGAAAATAGGTTCAACAAAAACATCTGTTATATTATCAACTCCTATACAGGCAAAATCAATTCTATAATAATTTATTTTGATATTAAAAAAGCTGATGAAAAAACATCAGCTTTTATTTTTATTAAATTCTAGTATATTTGATTCTCAGTACTTATTTCTTCATCAAATCTGTAGTAATAACTCGTCAAAGCATAATCTATATACGTTCTAAGTACGCCGTAATTTTCATTTTCATAAATCAACCTTCTTGTGCATACAACATCAGAATATCCTATAATCATAACTCCTGCAATATCTGGCCCTACCTTCCTAAACGCCTTGTATAGTACCTTTTTGCCCATGTTATCATTTTTATAAAACTCTAATAACATCATATGGTATTCTATGTATTTGTGCACTATTTCCTCTGCTTTTTCACTTATTTTAAATTCAGCTATCACATCATGAAGCATATCAGCCCCTATTTTTTCATGTCCTTTAAAATGAGCATTCCCATCTTCTCCTACAGTTATACTTCTAGGTTTTCCCATATCATGTAAAAATGTCGCTAGTTTTAAAAGTTCAACCTTTTTAAACTCATCGTCAACTTGTGTATATATATCATCTCTTACAAATTCTACAAGATGATTAGGGAAGAATTTTTTATTTATTACTTTTTCAAGTTCTTTAAGTGCATTCATAGAGTGTGTAAAACTATCTACAACATGAAATCTACATTTCCCAATTTTTTTCATTTCCACTATATGAGGAAATATTTTTTCTAGTTCTCCATCTCTATCCATCTGCTCTATAATTTCAGAAGTATTCGTTGCCTTCAATGCTTCAATAAATTTTCTTCTTATTGTATCCATAAAACCACCTCAAATCGTGTTCGACGGTTTATTTTATAAATCTAGTACCTGTTTATAGACTATATCTTTCTTTAACTTTCTATCCTTACATACTATTTTTATAGCGTCTTTTTTGTTTATACCCTCTTCCATCAACTGAATAACATATTCTCTTTCGTTTAACTCGTCGTATTTTCCTATTTCTTCCACTTCTCCAGAAAATCCTTCTACAATTAAAACAAATTCACCTTTTACATCTCTATTATTGAATATTTCTATTACAGTCTCTAAATCTTCTCTTATTATTTCTTGGTATTTTTTAGTAAGTTCTCTGTTTACTGATATTTTTCTATTTCCAAGATATTTTAACATATCTTTTAGAGTATCTTTTAATCTATGTGGAGATTCATAGAATATTATTGTTCTTTTTTCATTTTTTATTTCTTCTAATCTTTTTCTTCTAAGTTTTTTATCTCTGTCTAAAAAGCCTTCAAATACAAATTTATGTGTATCCATTCCAGATCCAACAAGTGCTGTTACAAATGCTGTTGCTCCTGGAAGAACCTCTATTTCTATATTATTTTCTATAGCCTCACCTATTATATCCTGTCCTGGGTCTGATATTCCAGGCATTCCAGCATCACTTATTAGTGCTATATTTTCTCCTTCTAATAATTTTGTTATTAGATAGCCTCCTTTTGAATCCTTGTTATGCTCGTGATAACTTGTAAGAGGTTTTGATATATCAAAATGATTTAAAAGCTGTAGACTGTGTCTTGTGTCCTCTGCTGCTATTAAATCTACTTCATTTAGTATTCTCAATGTTCTATAAGTTATATCTTCTAAATTCCCTATTGGTGTGGGACATATATATAATTTTCCTGCCATATTTTTCTCCTTTTGGATAAGTTTATTTATTTAAAATTTCTATATTTATAAAATTGGCACTATCTACTTGGAGTTTTATAATCTTCTGAGTAGATGTCCAGTATTTCCTGAGTATAATTTCCTTCATTATCGTATACATATAGAGGGTCCATTATTTTTAAATCTGGCTTTCCTCCTTTTGTAAACTCTACTAATAATAAATTTGGAGCCTTATCTGCTCTAGGATGTATAAATCTCATTACTTTTGGCTCTAATCTGTACTTTCTGCCTATAGTTACAATATCTATAAGTCTTGTCGGTCTATGTATCATGAAGAATTTTCCTCTTTCTTTTAATAAAATTGAGGCTGCTTTTATGACATCATCCAGATTGCATTTCACTTCATGTCTAGAAATCATTTTTTTATCGTTTGGATTTTTAACACCGTCACTGTGCATATACGGTGGATTTGATGTTACTACATCAAATGTATTTTGAGGTAGTACATTTTTTATTTCTTTTAAATCCGCATTTACTATCTCAATTTTTTCTTCTATTTCATTCATTTTAACAGTTCTTGATGCCATTTCAAATACTTCTTCCTGTATTTCAACACCATATATCTTTTCTACATTATTTTTTCCATATATTATAAGCGGTATTATTCCCGTTCCAGTACCTAAATCAGCAACTCTAGCTCCATTTTTTACTTTAGCAAAGTTTGCAAGAAGTACTGCATCTGTTCCAAAACAGAATCCATCTGTATTTTGAATTATTTTAAGACCTTTTAACTGAAGGTCGTCTATTCTCTCCTGTTCTTTTATCTCAACTTTCATTGAAAAGTTTTCCTTTCACAAATTTATTTTTAGTTTAAAAAAACTGCCCAAATTTAAAGAGTATTCTCTTTTGGGCAGTTTTAAATCCGTAAACTAGTCTTCTAGTCTTTTTAATTCTTTCATTGTTTCGGCATCTATATATTCGCCGCTTCTATCTCTTCTTGGCTCTTTTAATGTCTGAACATCGTCTTTTAGATAAACTCTTATAGTCTTATCCTGGAATTCAACTCTTACCTGTTCAAGAAGAGGATTTACCTCTATTACCTTACCTTTTCCTTCTGCAGTCTGAACTAATGCTCCAACCACTGGTAATTTTTCAAGCGCTTCTGCATATACATCGTGTTCATATTTTAAACAGCAGAATAATCTTCCACATATTCCAGATATTTTTGTTGGATTTAGAGATAAACTCTGGTCTTTTGCCATTTTTATAGAAACTGGCTGGAAGTCTCCTAACCAAGCAGAACAACAAAGTTTTCTTCCACAAGGTCCAAGTCCACCTATTGATTTAGCTTCATCTCTAACACCTATCTGTCTTAATTCTATTCTTGTTTTAAATATAGATGCTAAATCCTTTACAAGCTCTCTAAAGTCTATTCTTCCTTCTGCTGTAAAATAGAATATTAGCTTATTTCTATCAAATGTATATTCACAATCTATAAGGCACATTGTAAGTCTATGTTCTTTTATTTTTTCTTGGCATAATACAAAAGTATCTTTTGCCTTTTCTTTGTTTTCATCGTATATTTTTTTATCTTCTTCTGTTGCAATTCTTATAATTGGTTTTAACGGAGATACCAACTCTTCTTCCGCTATTTCTTTACCTCCTACTACAACATGTCCAAATTCAAGACCTCTAGCTGTTTCAACTATTACATCCTGATTTACTTCTATATCAAGTCCAGCTGGATCAAAGTAATAAATTTTGCCAGCTTTTTTAAATCTTACACCTACTATTTTTATCATTTAATCACCTCGTATATATTTAAAAACATAACCTGAATACTCATTTTAAATCCACAAAATCCTTTGAGTTTCTTTTTAGTATCTTCTATTATATCAATAATATTAGCCACTTGAGAACCATTTATTTTATCAGACATATTCTCAATAAATGTTATTCTATCGGTATTTGTTAAAAGATTAATTCCTTCTTTTAACATTATTATATCTCTAAAATAGTTTACCATAATATCTAGGAAATTCATAATCTGATTTTCATATTTTTCTACTGAATCAGCTAGCATCTCTATGTCTAGCTTCTTTTTATCAAATATAACAGATATACAATTCTGTATAAATTCCCTCATCTCTTTAAATTCCTCATCATTTGCAAGCTCTATAGCCCTAGTTATGCTTCCTTTAGAAAAATTAGCACACATTTTTGCGTACTCCTCATCCAACCCTAAATTATCAACAAGATGATTTTTTACTATCTCATTAGAAAGTGGAACAAATTTTACTATGTCACATCTAGATTTAATAGTACTAAGAAGAGCTTCTTTGTTTTCCGCTATCAAAATAAATATAGCGTATTCTGGTGGTTCTTCTATTGTTTTTAAAATAGCATTCTGAGCTTCTTCACTCATAAGTTCTGCATTTTCTATTACATATATTTTATAATCTGAGAGAGGTTTTTCGTAGACATCCTCTTTCATTTTTCTTATTTTTTCTATTTTTATTCTGTGTGCGCCCTCTTCTTTAGCTATTACATTGAAATCTGGGCTATTTTCTGGAGATACTCCTATAAGTATTTTGGCAAATTCTCTAGCAAAAGTCTTTTTACCAATACCTTTTATTCCTTCAAATATATACGCATTATTTAGCATATTTTTATCTATGGCATTTGT
>OLRB01000603.1_pt1 | contig 21684 bp, 30 predicted proteins | sample 1672751 | NCBI WGS metagenome assembly OLRB01 (sample SAMEA3136720, study PRJEB25190) | human gut metagenome | biome: human gut; feature: human-associated habitat; material: faeces | place: Austria | collected 2013
GTAAAAAGAATAATCACAGCATACTGGTCACGATGGAACTTGATGACTGGATGCAAATATACAGAGAGTTTCAAGCAGGTATGGAACTAAAGGAGCGTGTAGAAGATGGCGAATAAAAGAATGTTTAATATAAAAATCGTTGATTCAGATGCTTTTTTAGATATGCCTTTATCTACGCAGTGCCTATATTTCCATCTTAACATGAGAGCGGATGACGATGGATTTATCGGAAATCCCAAGAAGATTATGCGCATGGTAGGATGTAGTGAAGATGATCTGAAACTGCTGATTGCAAAGCGGTTTGTCCTTACTTTTGAAAATGGCGTAATCGTCATAAAGCACTGGAAAATGCATAACTGCATCCAAACTGATCGGTACACACCCACAGTATATATCGACGAAAAGAACATGCTTTTTATTAAGCAAAATAAGTCTTATACACTGGATGAAGAGAAGAAATATATTCCAGTTTCCAAAACGGAAACAAAGCGGAATCAGAATGGAAACAAAATGGAAACAAATCGTATACAGTCTGTTTCCACAGATATAGATATAGATAAAGATATAGATTTAGATAAAAGTATATATATAGGGGCGTTCGCCAGCGAAAAAGTAAAAGATGCTTTTTCTTTGTATGTTTTATGCAGAGAGAAGAATGGAGATAAACTTGACCATAATCAGATTAAGCTATTGGAAGATGGATTAAAAGAATTATCTACGGATCCAGAAGAGCAGCTGTCAATCATTCAGAAAGCGACCATGAGTAACTGGAAGAGTTTTTATCCGGTAACGAAGAAGCCGGAGAAGAAAGCGACTAGGAAAAGCAGTAAGAAAAATGCATTTAATAACTTTGAAGGACGGTCTTATGACAGCAAAGAAATCGATGCAATAGAGGGGAGGCTGTTAAGTAAATGAAAATAGACAAATCCTTTAAGAATGGCAGCATGTCATATTTTATCCATAACCGTTCGAAGAAGAAAAGAAAGAAGAAGGTGAGGGGCAAATGATATTCATGACAACAAACCGTACTGTTGTCCTTAGAGATGAGGACGGCAGTCGCCAACGGTGCAGATGTGGTTGCGAGAGATTTAAGAGAGTCACTAATGCAGGCAGAAGGTATAAGTGTGCAAGGTGTGGGAGGGTGTATTTTGTTAGGGAGAAGAAATAGAACTTTGGAAGATCATACATGGTGGGAAGAGCCGTGCAGTTCCTTTCGGGACGAGGTAGATAAGAGAATGGATAGAATTAAGAAAGTAACGAAGAAAAGCTATAAAGGTTGTGAAACTTGCAGATGGCAGCAGTTAAATGGCGGCACTTGCAAAGGCGGTAAAGCAAGATGCGGGCAATTTGTAGCGGAGAAGGAATGAGGTGAAGCAGACATGTTAGGCAAATGTAAAGCACCAAACACATGTATATGTAAATATGATTGCTGCTGCATAGAATGTCCGGAACATGATATTTGCAATATGCAGTGCGTAGACGTGGATAAGTACGAGTATTGTGTGGAGTGCCCGGAGTATGAGGAGGTAGAAAATGAACGAGAAGAAAGTTAAAGAAGCGATAGAAGTAATCAAAGGATATAGAAGATTAGATGAATATATGAATAACACAGAAAGATTGCCGTATTGTGACATGGCAATCGAAGCATTGGAAAAGCAGCTACCAAAAGAAATCAAAGCTATTGATCCTGAGCGCAGTGAAGAAATTGGAGATGTTGAATTTTGTTGTCCGAATTGCAACAGTCATTATTTATGTGACATAGCAGATGTGCCAAACTATTGCCCTGAGTGTGGGATAAGATTTGATACATAAAAGGAGAGTGTGAGTGATGAGAGAATTAAAAATGGATAAGATTAATGTAACAATTAGCCTTTATTTTGAAGTTAAGGATTCAGAAATGTTTGGAGGTGTTGGAGAAATCGGTTATACAGAAGTCAATGCGGATTTAGAAGTAGAGGATTTATCAAGTGTAAAATTGAAGGACTTTGCAGAAGATATGATTGCAGGATATGCGGAAATGCTTAAGGTGCCAAAAGAAAATGTGTGCATTATCTCAAGGACGGAATATGCGAAAAACATGGAGGGATAGAGAATGAACATACTAGAGAAGATTTTGGAAGAGATAGAAGAAAAAAGAGAAAGTCTCGTAGATATGTCAGACGACGAGATGGAATTATGTGATGTAGAGGACTGGTATGATGAAGGAGTAAAGGCTGGGAGAATGAAAGCTTATCTTGATGTAGCAGAAACCATCCGTTCCCACATGGATGATATTCCAAATTGCGGAGAATGCAGCAGGAGAAAGTGGTATCAAAAAGGATTTGAGGACGGAAAGAAAGATAACGACTGGATCCCTTACACAAGACAGAATACACCTAAGAAAAAAGGTATATATCTTGTAACGTGTGACGATGAAGAATATCCGGTAAAGAGAATGAGATTTAAAAAAGAGGATGAATATGGTCTTTGGTATGATGATTATGGTATTTATGACGGCGTAATATTAGCATGGCAGCCACTTCCAGAACCATATATCAAGAATCCAAAATAGACACACCTTTAGCGTTATAGGCAGCTTGCAGGAATGTATGTATCATATCACTGGTCATCATCATTCCTTCGGGCAGCTGAAAAGAAAATGGATTGTCTGGGATGGAAAGAAATTCTTGATATAACAGAAAAGTTTCATAAGATTCATATTTTTGATAATCGAACATAGAAATGCCTCCTTAAGATAAAAAAAGAATTGATAAGGCGATTATAACATTTAAGGAGCACATGGTAAAGGAGTAAGAAAAACCAAAACAGCATACTATAAAGTATCATGGGAAAGAACGGAGAGAATAAAATGATAGAAGTAATATTTGCAGTAATGCATCTTATTGGAGTAGGGATGATTCTTTTGGTGACGTTGTTCTTTGGCATACTTGCATGGTCCGCTAGAGACGAAAGGGAGTGAAGAGATGGAGCATAGAAGAAACCGAAGGCAGATGAAGTTAGATCAAGAGCAGCACTATGATGAAATGGAAAGTCATAAAGCACCGGACAATGCCGTGAAAGCATTTAAACGTCCGGCATATCAAGAGTATAGTGTGAAGCAATGTCTGAGAAAATGGGGAGTTGATTTGAGTGGGAAGATTAAGGAGAAAGGGGATTGATGCCGGTGGACAAGCAGATATTGATCGAGTACGCAGATATGAAAGAAGAGATTAAAGACCTTAGAAGACGGATACAAGAGGACAAGAAAGCACTGGATAAGCTAAACAAGACAGTTGTTACAGATTCTGTGACTTGCGGAAAGAAAGGGAAAAAACCACTCCGGACAGTGAAGATACATGGAAAGCCTACGATGGCTATTATCCGAAAGCAGGCTGCTTATGAAAGAAAGATTGCGCAGCTAGAGTTATTGGAGGCTGATCTGCTCGAAAAGCAAACACAAGTGGAGGAATACATACAACAAGTTGAGAAAAGCGAAATCAGAATGATTCTGAGATTTTACTACATTGATGATTTAAACTGGATCCAAGTTGCACATCGGATGAATCGCGCCTTTCCGAAGCGAAAGAAAGTCTATACGGATGATAGTTGCCGCTGTAAACATAACAGATTTTTAGAAAAAATTGAAAAACGACGGTAACGACGGTTTTAAAATGGTAATATGGTATCATACCCGAAAAGGGAAAATGATTATAACACTGTTTCTCGCTAAGGCGCCCCGCTTTTGCAGGGCGTTTTTCATGCCATGAATGGATAGGTAGGTTCGATTCCTGCACATGGATTAGTAGCATATCACGGTAAATATTAAAAATCCGGAATGCCGTGGAAGTGCTACGGTGTGATATCACGAATAGCAGATATCCGCAGATCTGCCGAGTAAACAAGTAGACATGATCTATATTTAGTGTTTCAGTCCTCGAGTGCGGATAGGGGAGAGGGTGTCAATAAAAGGCATCCTACGGGCGTATAGCTCAGTTGGTAGAGCGATGGTCTCCAAAACCATATGTCATCGGTTCAATTCCGATTGCGCCTGTTGTGGACTACTGCGACCTCCTTTCTTTTGGTTACGTTGTTTGGTTTTGCTTATTATGTTATGCAGTAGTCCTAAAAGTTTAGTGCATCCAGAGATGGGTGCTTTTATTATGCTGTAAAGGTGGTGAGCTGAATGGCGAAAGGTAAATATCAAGAATGGCTAGAGCCGGAAGGCTTGCTAAAGATAGAGGGATGGGCGAGAGACGGTCTAACGGATGAGCAGATTGCAAATAACATAGGAATATCGGTATCTTGCTTAAACAACTGGAAAAATAAGTATGTGGAGATTTTGGAGTCCCTAAAAAGAGGAAAAGAGGTCATTGATCGTCAAGTCGAGAATGCTTTGCTGAAACGTGCGCTTGGATATGAGTACACGGAAACGACCAGAGAATACATACCGGAACTTGATGAGATGAAAACTACAAAAAAAGTCACAAAGCAAGTAGCACCGGACACCACAGCTCAGATCTTCTGGCTGAAGAACCGGAAACCTGAGAAGTGGAGAGATAAGCAAGAATACGAAGATAGAACAGCTATTGATAAACTTGACGGAATTTTAAAAGAGTTACGAGACAATGCAGCTAAGTAGTAAGCAGAATGAGTACATTATAAACGCCACGCATAGATGGAATATCAAGTCCGGAGCGGTTCGTTCTGGCAAATCTTATGTAGATACTGCATTTGTCATTCCGTTTAGAATTAGGGAGAGAGCTGGAAAGCCTGGCTTAAATGTTATTTTAGGTGTCTCTAAAGAATCCATTGAAAGAAATGTTTTGCAGCCTATGCGAGAGATTTATACGGACAAGCTAATCGGAACGATTAACAACCGGAATATCGCAAGAGTATGTGGTGAAGATGTCTATTGTCTGGGAGCAGAAAAAATTAGTCAGGTTGCGAAAATCCAGGGGGCTTCCATCAAATATTGTTACGGTGATGAAATTGCAAAATGGAATAAAGAGGTATTCCAGATGTTAAAATCACGTCTGGACAAGCCATATTCTTGCTTTGATGGCTCTTGCAACCCAGAGAATCCTACGCATTGGTTAAAAGAGTTTTTGGATAATGAAGAATTGGATATTTACCTGCAGAGATATACCATCTTCGATAATCCGTTTCTTCCAGAAGAATTTGTGCAGCAGCTCTGTAAGGAATACGAAGGCACGATTTATTATGACCGCCTTATCCTTGGATTGTGGAAACGTGCAGATGGGGCAATCTATAAGAGGTTTGCTGATAATCCAGAAGCATTTCGATGTGAAGTTGCAGATGAGATTTCACCTGATCAAGAATATAAGCAATTCCGAAAAGAGGATATTACATCTATCGAAGTCGGCTTAGACTTTGGCGGAAATCAGTCTGGCCACTCCTTTGTTGCAAGAGGATATACAGATAATTACAGCGATGTAATTGCACTAAAATCCCGCAGAGTCATGGCAAAGGATGAAAATGAGGACATTGACAGTAATCGACTGAATGAGTTATTTTGCGAATTTATCCGGGAAGTAATAGAAGAATATTCGGTGTGCGTGAGAAGCGGAGACTATGTACAATACTGCAATGTGGAATCCGTATACTGGGACAACGCAGAAACAGTCCTTGGTAATTCCATCCGAAACGCCGTAGAAAAAGAATTTCCGTGGATTTCTGTCCGACCTGCGAAGAAAAGACCAATCAACGACAGAATCAGATGCACCGTCAAGCTCATGGGGGCTGGGCGGTTTTTTATTACAAAAGACTGTGAATCATTAAAGACAGCCCTTACGGATGCAGTGTGGAACAAGGAAGTTGTCGGTAAAGATGAACGCCTGGATGATGGCAGCACAGATATTGATAGCCTAGATGCCTTCGAATACACGATTGAGCGGGATATGAAATATCTGATTGAAGAGGTGGAAGATGTTTGATGGATTTAAGAGACTGTGGAAAGGAATAAGGAGAATGTTTGGATATACGACATTAAAACAGATCATCGGCAAGGATATCGCACTATCCAACGACATGATAGATGCAATCAGCAGATGGAGACAGATGTTAAATGGTGATGCAGAATGGATTTCTGATAGCATTGTTTCCCTTGGAATTGAAGATGGAATATGTCGAGAGTTCGCGGACTGCGCGCTTGTGGAAATGGAAACCAGTGTAAGCAATGAACGTCTGGACAAGATCTATCAGAAGAACATCACGAGTCTGAATGAAAACCTGCAGGAAGGGCTTGCGCTTGGGTCATTTGTTTTGAAACCACTGGGAGAATCGGCTGCAGAATTTGTCTCAGCCGACAAGATCATCCCGATCAGTTTTGGGGATGATGGAAAGCCGAATGATATTGCATTTCTGACCGTAAAAAAGGTTGGGGACGCTGATTATTTCACAAGGATTGAACGGCACTATTTCATTGACGGGAATCTGACTATAGAAAACAAGTGCTTCCACTCTCAGACGGCGAATGATATCGGTCTTCCATGCAGCTTAGAAGTAGTGGAAGAGTGGGAAAATATCCTACCTGGACCGATTACATACCCAGGCATGAACCGGATGGACTTTGGATATTATCGCAATCCGATTAAAAACAAGGTGGATGGCTCTGCCTGCGGCGTATCGGTATATGAGTCAGCTTCTGAGTTGATTCGGAAAACGGATACACAGGGAGCAAGACTTGACTGGGAATACGAATCTGGCGAGCGTGCTATCCATGTGGATAATAGAGCACTTAAACAAGATAAGGCAACCGGGAAGTTTGGACTCCCAAAACTCAAAAACAAATTGTATCGAGGGATGAATCTGGATGCCGGAAAAGACCAAGAACTTTTAAAAGAGTACTCCCCAGAAATGAGGGACGAAGCCTTTAAGCGTGGGTTGGAGGAATACAAGCGTGAAATTGAATTTTCCGTAGGACTTGCTTATGGTGACCTGTCAGACGCACAGGAAGTGGCAAAGACAGCCACGGAGATCAAAGCATCGAAGAACCGCAAGTACAACCGAGTGACGGCGATCCAGAACAACCTATATGATTGCTTAGAAGACTTTGTCGCTGGGCTTGCATTCTACAACAGTATGTTTAATTCGGGATATGAGTTCTCTTGTAAATTCAACGACTCTATTCTGACAGATGAGGAAACAGAACGCCAACAGGATAGGCAAGATGTGAGTATGGGAGTTATGTCGCATCTGGAATACCGGATGAAATGGTACAACGAGGATGAAGCTACAGCAAAGAAGATGCTGCCAGAGCAGAATCAAGTTATGGAGTAGGTGATCTGATTGAGAGAAGATTACAAGAAGCAGCTATCCGGTCAGATTGAGAAATATTTCTCTGATTTGGAAATGCGGATCATGGAAGATATTGTTCGCAGGATAAGGAAAACCGGTAAAATCACAAGTACAGCAGACTGGCAGATTAATAGGCTTAGTATTTTAGGATATTCTTCCGAAGACATCGAAAATATGCTGAAAGAGGCTCTGAATAAGTCTTATCCGGAGATGTTTGAACTATATGACAAGGTAATCGAATGGGAATACGTCCGCAACAAAGATATATACGAGCAGATCAATGCAGAATTTATCCCTTACGAAGAGAATGAAGAGTTACAGCAAATCGCAGAAGCGCTGATACAGCAGAGTGGAAATGAGTTGCAGGACATTACCAAATCACTTGGATTTTATTTGGATTATGGAACTGGTAAGCCAGTGTTAACTCCATTAGCCGAAGTCTATCAGAAGTATTTAGATGCCGCCTGCTTAGATATTGTAACAGGTGTATTTGATTACAACAGTGTTTTGCGTAGAGTAGTCACGCAACTAACAAACAGCGGACTCAGACAGATTGATTATGCATCTGGCAGGGCAAACCGGATTGATGTAGCAGCTCGCAGGGCTGTGATGACTGGAGTATCACAATTAAGCGGTAAAATATCTGAGATGAACGCCAAGAAGCTTGGAACAGATTATTTTGAGGTGGAATGGCATGCCGGAGCCAGACCGACTCACGCAGCATGGCAGGGCAGAGTGTACAGCAAAGAGGAGCTCACAACAGTATGCGGACTAGGAAGTGTCACTGGATTGCTTGGGGCGAATTGTTATCATATGTATTATCCATTTGTCCCCGGAATATCTGTAAGAAACTGGACAGATGAGTGGCTGGAAGAACAGAACCGGAAGGAAAGTATGCTGAAGACTTTTAATGACAAGGAATACACCTTGTACGAAGCCAAACAGCAACAGCGTAAAATGGAAACTGCTATGAGGGCGCAGCGCGAAAAAGTAAGGTTGTTGCAGGCAGGTGGCGCTGATCTGGATGATGTGCTAATCGAGAAAGCAAAGTATCAGGGACAGCTTAATGAATATAGTAGGTTCTGCAGAAAGATGGGGCTGACGGAAGAAAGAGAGCGTATTTATTATGATATGCGCGGAAGAGTAGCTCCGACTCCAAAACAGTATAAAAAATATCTCGAAAAACTTGAAATAAAAAAGCGGCATGATACAATAAAAGCAGAGATTGCAGAGAAGGGAATCAAAGGAAAGGCTCGATTTGATTTTGAAAGAATTAACATATCGGAATATTCTTTTGATGACGCACACATAAATAAAGAAAGGCAGCACAATGTATTGCAGGGAGACGTACGACAGCTTATCCGAGAGGCAGATATTGTACTGGAGCGATGGAACGGCAGGTTCATTAATTACTATGGTCCAAATGGAGCAGTATATGTAGACACAAAAGAAAAAAACATCAGGACAGCATTTTGGGCTGATGAATTTGATGATAATACAAAGAAATTAAGGGAGATAATGAAAAAGCATGGGAAGCAAAAATAAGTATTGTCCATTGATGGAAGAAAAGATTGATGATGGAACATGTTTTGATATCCATATGGTTTTAGAGGGAATGGCACCTGAAAGAATAATTCCCCCAAAGGTATTGAAATGTAAAGAAAAAAATAAAATATGCTTAGAGTGTAAGCACCACAGAGAGGATTAGTACCACACATTCTTCGGAGTGAGTGGTATTTTTATACCCATTTTTAAGGAGGTGACAATATGAGTAAAGTAAAAGTAATGAGACAGCCGACAGCATCGGCAACATTGATTTTTGAATTTGAGGTTGCAGCGTCCGAGTTTTTGATTAAGAATTTTACGGACGGTGATGTGTATGCATCGCTCGAAAGAGATGCAACGAAAGAGCAGAGCGTACTGATTTCGGCAAAGACCGCACAACGATTGCAGTATGGTTCTTACGGAGGTGGAAAGAGTGACATTGTCCAAATCATCCCCACCGCGACATCGGAAAAAGGAGTTGAAGTGCAATGCTTAAAATGGTAGATGGAACCGGAATCATCGGTGTTGATATGATATGCCCTCTAGGCGGTACTGTATCCCCTCCACAGCCACCAAACTTCGACAAGGTAGAGATGGAAGGGGTAGGGAGCCTAACACTCCCTAATAGCTTAAAAGCGCCATTGGAGAGGTTGGAATTGATTGGTAATAGTGTGCAGGGCGAGAATCCAGCGCCGGATAATCCGCAGGAGATTAAATCAGCAGGACGGAAAAGTAAGAATTTATTCGATGCAAAAAAAGCAAAGTCTGGGTGGATAACATCTGATGGTAAACAGACACTTGCAACATTGGGAAGCATAGACAATGTGATATCTGATTATATCCAAGTGTATCCGGGAATGAACTACACTTCATCAGCCAGTGTATATCAAAATTTTTATGATTCAGAAAAGAATTTTTTAAATCATAATCCGAATGCTAGCACTTCGATAGTTGTCCCAGATAATGCAAAATACATGATTGTTGTTGTTGGGGTAAATAGAGCTTTAGTTATTCAAACGGCAAATACTTTAATGATTAATATCGGATCAAGTGCATTACCTTATGAACAGTACACGGACAAATACTTGCTTGATGTGAAAGTGACTGGAAAGAATCTACTTTCTAACAAACCGACAGATTGGATGATAGGCAAGACAACATCATGGGGCGCGGTTCCTCAAACTCCAGTTTCATATGGGAAAAATGTTAAAAATGCTATTGCCACCATCAATGTAAAATCGTCTACTAATTATAGTTTTATCAATAAAGAAACAAATAAACTATGGGTTTGTCGCATAATCGAATTAGATGCAAACGGGTTAGGTCTTGTAAACCATGCACTTTATGCGAATGAGAGTTTTAACTATAAGAAATACAATTTTTCTACACGGAGCAATACAGCCAATATCGTTTTTGAAATTAAAAAAGTAGACAACACAGAACTATTAAGTACGGACATCGAGCCCAATAAAATTATGCTTGTAGAAGGAGAGGTAAACGAACCTACTCCTTACGAGCCTTACGCCGAACAATTCATGCAAATAGTCCTAAATGAGCCATTAAGAGGTATCGGAGAGTATAAGGATACAATCACAAAGGATGGAGTTGTGAGGAAGATTAAGAGGGCAGTTTTTGATGGTAGCGAGAATGAAAAGTGGGGACTATCGAGAGAACATGAGAATCATATTAATTTCGCGCTAGTAATTAAAGGCGCAATCACTGTGAACACTGGAATAAGAACGATGATGGATAAGTTTAAATACTTCGGAGCTATATGGAACAGCGACCTTCTTGGACAAGATATGTTCGGTGCAACGCTGAGAATTAATATGCCAAAAACATTAGCCACCGATTTGCAAACTTTCAAAACATGGCTCTCACAGAATCCGCTTACAGTTGATTACGTCCTAGCCGAGCCAGTAACCGAACCTTTACCGGAATCCGTACAACAGCAATTACAAGCCTTACACAGCGAGAACGGCACGACACATGTATTTGTAGACAGCGGAGAAGTACCATGTGGAATCAAATTAACCTATCGAAAGGAGATTTAATATGAACTACGCAAAAATCATGGAAAACGGAACTGTAAGAATCAGTTCCATCAAGAAAGAAGGCTACAAGCCACTTAAGGAAGAGAAGCCGGAGGGATTTAGTAACCTTGTCTTTGTCGGCTACTCAGAAACAGAAGAGAATGTAATTAAAGAATACGAGGCAGTCGATGACGGAATGAGCGCCTACGGAAAGTTACAAAAGGACTTAAAAGCAACACAGACAGCGCAGGAAGTCACGGACCAAGCGGTGCAAGAACTGATTCTCGCAACGATGAAAATGGGGGTGTAAATTATGGCACAGTTTTTGGCAAATAGAATTAAAGGCGGGCACTTAACAATCGGCGAGGTACCGGAGAGCTTAAAAGAGCAGGTACAGGCGTTACTTTAGGAGGAGAATATGCTTAAATGGCTGAAACAGAGATTTTGTAAGCACAAGTACCGTAAGCACTATGATAAGGCTACAAAGGGGTATGTGCGGCGTTGTGTGAAGTGCGGGAAAATTGAATAAGTAAGACATTGGCACATAGAGATATGTGTTATTTTTATGCCTTCTGGTCAGTTGATTAGACCTTAAACAGTCAATTCGTGGCGGATGGTAACACGCCTAAAACTACCTAAGACGAAAGGAGAATAGAAACATGAAAACAGATTTTTTAAAAGGACTTGGATTGGAACAGGATGCTATTGATAAGATCATGGCAGAGAACGGGAAAGACATTGCCGCTGAAAAGGCAAAGACAACCAAAGCAGAGGGTGAGCGTGACAATTACAAGAGTCAGCTTGAGACTGCAACGGAATCTCTGGAAAAGTTTAAAGATGTTGACCCGACAGCTATGCAGGGCGAAATCGACAATCTGAAACAGCAGTTAAAGGACAAAGATGATGAGTATGCTGCCAAAGAAGCAGATCGCATCTTTTCCGACACGATCAAAGAAGCTATCAAGACAGCCGGCGGAAGAAATGAAAAAGCAGTTATGGCTATGCTTGATATGAACGCTTTGAAAGAATCCAAAAACCAGTCTGAGGACATTAAGAAAGCATTGGAAACCGTAAAGGAGTCTGATGCTTATTTATTTGGCTCTGATGAGCCTTTTAGAAACCCAGTGGGAGCAACTGGCGGCTCTGGCACAGGTGGAGATAATTTCTCGGCAATCAGAGCGGCTATGGGGCTTCCCGCAGAAAAATAATTTTGAAAGAATGAGGTAATAAGATATGGCGAACACAATTGCATTAAGAAAAGCATACTCTACGATGTTGGACGAAGTTTACAAACTGGCGTCTTTGACAGCGGTTTTGGATGGTCCGAATGAGCTTGTGAGAGAGGGGGCGAATGCGAATGAGATTCTGATCCCGAAAATGTCCATGCAGGGACTTGCAAACTACAACAAGCAGACTGGCTATGTTGCTGGTGATGTAACACTGGAATACGAAACAAAGAAATGCGGATATGACCGTGGACGAATGTTCACAATTGATGCTATGGATAATATTGAGTCCGCAGGCGTAGCATTTGGCAGATTGTCTGGAGAGTTCCTGCGTACCAAAGTGGTACCGGAGCTTGATGCGTACCGTCTGGCAGGTTATGCGTCTATTGATGGAGTGACAACTGTAGCGGCTGCTCTCAATGATGGTAAGACGGCTCTTGCAGCACTCAGAACAGCTAGAAGCGAAATCGAGAATGCAGAAGCGAACCTTGCAACTTGCTATCTGTTTATCAATCCGACAATCTACGGCATGATTGAGGACTTGGACACAACGGCATCAAAGAAAGCTATTGAGGGATTTGCAGGAATTGTAAAGGTACCAGAGGGAAGATTCTATTCAAAAATCGATCTGACAGCTTCTGGCGCAGGAGGATATGCTAAGAATTCCGAAGGTAAAGCAGTAAACTTCATGATCGTGGACAAACAGGCAGCTATCCAGTACCAGAAACACACTGTATCTAAGATTATCACACCAGATCAGAACCAGGATGCGGACGCTTGGAAATTCGGGTACCGTACTGTAGGTATCGCAGAATGCTACGATAACAAGAAAGATGGTATTTATGTACATACAGTAGTGTAAGGAGTGATCGAATGAATCTGTACGCAGATTATGAATATTACACCTCTACATACAAGGGGAATCTGCCAAAAGAAGAGTTTGAAAAATCCATTATGAAAGCATCAGCTTATGTCCGGAGGATTACCTTCGGGCGCGCTGATGACAATATGGAGATGGAAGAAGTAAAGCTTGCCACCTGCTCTGTCTGTGATTTGATTGCAAATGACGAAAAGGTCAGAAGCAAGCATTCTGGGCGCGTGGTTACATCCGAAAACACGGATGGATATTCTGTCAGCTACGAAAGCGGAGGAAACGGGGAAACAGCAGATGAACTGCTTGGCAGAAAGATATTTGACACGTTGGAACTCTATCTTATGCCGACCGGACTCTTATATATGGGGGTAGAATCATGATAACCAACACAGATGCAACACTGTACGGCAGAAAATACAACTCCGAAACCAGACTGGATGAGTGGGAGCGAACGTATATCCCAGAGGTATGGTGGTACAAAAACGAAAAGTCGCAGATCACGACAGATGGATTAAAGCAAGCAGACACCTACACAGTCAGAATCCCGGATACGAGCGTGGAAATCAAAAAAGACGATTACCTTGTAAAAGGCGATTGCAAGGTTGACATGCAGACGATTAAGGACTTGGACGGACTGGACAAGACTAGAATTACATCTACAAACTACAATACTTTTGGCGGAAATCCGCATATTAAGGTGGTGGGGGTGTAGTGGCAAAAGGAAAGAAGAAATTTAAGATCGAGACACCGAGAGGTAAGATATCAACTTACACGATTTCCAAGGGAGATTTGAAAGGAAGGACAATAGCGAGACTCGACTGGAATCCGAACTTTAAACCGAATATGGAATCTGGGTTCGCAAGCGCACAGGAGTTTGTTGATTCTGAATGCATCCGGCGTATGAACCCGGAGACTCCAAGACGGACAGGTGTGCTTGTTAAGTCAGCAACCCTCGGCACCGTAATTGGAAGTGGTGAGATCAACCAGATTGCACCTTACGCACGTAGGCAATATTACGAGCACAAGGAAAAATCACGATGGTTCGAACGCATGAAGAACCGCCACAAAGACTCTATCCTGAAAGGAGCGGCAAAGTATGTCAAATCTCATTGACAGCGTAAGATCATATATTCTCACATGCCCATTTCTGAGTGATGGTCGTGTGAACGTGGACTACATTGGAACGGATATGGGATATTCTGTTGATCCTCTCCCTTGCGACCCAATCATACAGAGATACATGGACGGTGGGGCAAAGAAGCAGTTCCAATTCGCATTTACAAGCCAAGAAGAATATGATCAAGACGCACGAATTAACATTGAAAACAGTGGATTCTTCCAAAGCTTTGAGGAGTGGTTGGAGCAACAGAGTTTTAATAATAACCTGCCGGAGCTCGGAGAAAAGAAGAGTCCGATAATGGTAGAAACTTTAAACAGCGGTTACTTGTACGATATTAGCGAGGAAAAAGCTAAATATCGTATCGAGTGCCGCTTGATTTATTCACAGGAGGTATAAGTATGGCAGTAACAGCACCAAAATTAGTCGGCAGACATTTGCGTGTGGCATTCATGAACACGGATGCAACGGGCAGCTCTCCGAAATTTGAAAGAATGACCAATTTTACCGCAATGACGAACGGGAAGAATCCGAAAGAGTACTCCCGACAGTATGTGGATGAAAGCACAGAGAGGTCGGACGTCGTCGGATACGCACCGGCTACGGAATACTCGTTTGATATGTACGCAGGAAATCCAGTCCATGAGCGCATTGCAGCAATCCATGATGGAGAGAAAGTTGCGGACGATGCACATGTGGAAGTTGTCACAGTGGATTTTTATAAGAAAAATACGAAAGGCGATAAGTGTTTTGCCACAAAGCGAACTTATGCAGTTATCCCGGATTCAGACGGAGATGGTACAGATGCATTAGTGTACAGCGGATCGCTAAAAGCTGTATCCGATGTTGAAGAAGGATATGTTACAGAAACTGATATTACATCTAAAACAGTTACTTACACCAAGGGAGACTATGCGGCGATGGAGTAGCTACCGCCAAATTAAGGCGGTCAAAAAACACAAGAAAGAATAGGAGAGTGAGCCAATGAGCCAGTGGAAATGGAATGACATAGAATTCGAAATCGATATGGACGATGTAGAGTTTTTGGAAAGATACGAAAAAGCATTTGAAAACATTGAACCAAGAGAAAAGAAGCTTGAAAAGGTTGGAAAAATTTCTGAAATAACAAGAGAGTATTGTTTGCTGTTTTACGATATTTTTGACGGGATTTTTGGAGAAGGTACTTCCGAAAAACTTTTTGATGGAAAAATGAATTTGAGAGTTTGCGAAGAGTGCTATGATTCGTTCATTGCTGTATGTGAAAAAGAAATCAACGCTGTAAACAAAAGGAGAAATTCTGTTGTTAGCAAGTACACTCCGAATAGAGCCCAGAGACGCGCCAAGAAATAATATGAATTTTTTTTATGAGGAATTGCCCGACACAGTGAATGTGGGTGGTGAAAGAATTAAGATCATTACAGATTTTCGAGAATACATCAGGCTCTTGGATATGTTGAAAGACCAGGAGCTTGATTATGTTCAAAAATTTGTGATCATACAGCAGTATTTTCTTGATGATGTAGCCGTAGACGAAGAAGCTGTAAGCGCATTGTCTGGTTTTATAACAATGAATTTGAATGGCGCAGAAGTTGTGGAGAAAGATGATTGCGGAAACCTGCAGGAAAAGCCGAAGAAAAATTTGTTTTCGTATTCCATCGATTATCCTTATATATTATCTGGATTTCTCAGAGATTATGGGATTGATTTGATTGATATCAAATATATGCATTGGTGGAAATTCAGAATGCTTTTTGATGGCTTGTCTGATGATACAGAGATTAAGCAGCGAATAATGTATCGTAGTGTTGATTTATCGGAAATTAAAGATAAAGAAGAGAAAAAGCGAATTAAAAAGATTCAGAAATCAATTCAATTGCCGTCTGAAAGCCTTACGGATTACGATATCGGGAATGCTTTTATGTGAGGTGGTAGCGATGAATAAAATAAAAAAACCGCAGCTTTTGAGAAAGTGGTATAGGTGTCCGGTGTGCGGATGCAAGCTTTTGATCTATGACAATACAACGTCCTGTGCCAATGTGTTTATAAAATGCCGGACGTGCAAGAAAGAAGTAAAAATTACAATATAAAGCACTTAAATGAGCCTATGAGCCTGTGCTATCCATAAAGGAGGGATAGTATGGGTTATGATGGCTCATTAAAATTTAACACAGAAATAAACGAATCCGGATTCAGTTCTGGAGTATCTAAGCTCGGCGGTATTGCTAGTGGCGGATTGAAAGTGATCGCAGGCTCAGTAGCTGGTGTAGCTGCAGCGTTTGGTGCAGTGTCTAAAATGTCTCTCGATTCTGTTGCAAGTCTGGAGCAGAACATAGGTGGCGTTGAGACACTGTTTAAAGATAGCGCACAGACAGTGATTGATAACGCGAACAATGCATATAAGACAGCTGGCGTATCAGCAAATAAGTACATGGAGACTGTGACGAGTTTCTCTGCATCGCTTTTGCAGGGGCTTGGAAATAATACAGCAGAAGCGGCTAGAATTGCGGATATGGCAATGGTGGATATGTCTGATAATGCCAACAAATTTGGATCTAATATGACAGATATCCAAAATGCTTATCAGGGGTTTGCAAAGCAAAATTACACCATGCTTGATAACTTAAAGCTTGGATACGGCGGAACTCAGGCTGAAATGATTCGTTTGATTAATGACAGTGGAATTCTTAACGAGAAGATAGAGAATCTCGATAATGTGTCGTTTGATCAGATTATTCAGGCAATCCATAAGATACAAGAAAATATGGGAATTGCCGGAACGACAAGCGCAGAAGCATTGACTACCATAGAGGGGTCTATTCAATCAGCAAAAGCGGCGTTTGATAACTTTTTAAATGGTTCAAGTTCTCCGCAGGAGTTGGCAGATTCTGTAAAGGCTGCAGCTGAAAATATAACAAACAATTTGATGCAGATTGTTCCGAGACTAGCAAAAGAACTCCCGAAAGTCGGAAACCTGTTGATGGAAAGTCTTTCACAGTCGCTTAACTCTGGAAAACTCGGAGAAATGATGCAGATCGGCGGACAAGTCGTTTCCAACATAACAACAGGAATCATACAAGCATTGCCCGGAATTGTTACTGCATCAGCACAGATTATAAGTTCGTTCGCGAGAAATATTAGCACTAGTATACCTCAACTATTGTCATCTGGAATTCAGATCATACAGTCAATAGTGAGTGGAATGATGCAAATATTGCCGTCTGTTGGCTCACTTGCAATCCAGCTTATTACAACACTATATGAGCAGTTTACCTCGCAAGGTCCGAGTTTGTTGCAGCAAGGTTATGAATTATTGAGTAATCTGATTAATGGATTCGTGCAGGCGATTCCAGAAGCATTACCGAAAGTGCTTGATTTCATACAGGGAATCGGTGAAAAACTTGCAGAAGCTGCACCTGTAATGATTCAAAAAGGATTTGAATTATTGCAAAAATTAGTTGAGGGAATTGTGACTGCAATCCCAATTTTAATTTCTAGGGTTCCGGAAATTATTTCAACATTCGCAAACATCATCAATGATAACTTTCCAACAATTTTGATGAAAGGCGCTGAATTGCTCGGCCAATTAGCGCTCGGACTTATTCAAGCGATACCTACATTAATTGCAAATATACCACAGATTATAGCCGCTATCGTCGATACACTGATGGCATTTCAATGGCTCAGCCTTGGAAAGAACATAATTCAATTTCTGGGGAATGGAATTAAATCTATGGTTGGATTTGTAACAGAATGTGGAAAAAGTATACTTAATGGTATTAAGACTTCTATACAAAACTTACCGAGTACGCTGATGAATATAGGAAGAACAGCAATGTCAGGACTTGGTAATGTTATATCGTCGGCTATAGGTGCTATTAAAGGAGCGGCTTCGGGCATTGTAAATGCTATCGTAAATACAATTTCTTCCATTCCAGGGCAGATGGCTACTATTGGAAGCAATATTGTTCAAGGGCTGTGGAATGGAATATCCAACATGACTGGTTGGATTATTGATAAAATAGGAGGTTTTGCGAGTAGCGTAGTTTCATCTATCAAGGATTTCTTCGGTATCCATTCACCTTCTAGGGTTATGAGGGACCAAGTTGGAAAATACCTTGCAATGGGAGTGGGCATCGGATACGAAAAGTACATGCCGTATAACGAAATGAAAAAAGTGTCCGGAAAGGTGGTACAGCAGTTGTCGGCGTCTGTAAACAGTGTAACATTATCGGTTCCTGAAAGTGCTGGAAGTCAAACGTATCAAAAAAATGTTGGAATCCAAAGGGCTAGGAATAATGATGATCTGCTCTACACAGTGGATAGGCTATCCAGACTTGCAAACAGACCAGTCGAGATCGTTAATAAGATTGACTCTGTAGAAACATCCAGAGTGCTTGCTACGCCGATGCAAAGCCAGATGAAAAAGAATCAAGAATTCAGAAAAATGTTAGGAGGAGATAGAACTTGAGTTTATCTGTAAAATTCAATGACCAGGAACTCGGAAAGTACTTAAATGTACTATCCGGGTTTTCTCCGTTTAATGGGGTAGATAGAGAAACGGAACTTTTAGAGAGTGCCGAATCGTGTAAAGGTGAAGAGTTCGGATATAGTACTTACAAGTCAAGAGTTATAGAGATGCCGTTCGAATTAATCGGAGACATTGCAGAAAGCTACAATAAAATTCAGAAGATACTAAACGTTTCAGAGCCAAAAAGGCTTGTGTTTGGTAATTACCCGAATCGTTATTTTTACGCAATACCGAATGGCAATCTTGATATAACGCAGGTCTCAATCTTCGGAAAAGGCACAATCACATGGATTATTCCGGACGGTGTAGCTTACTCTGTGGCAGAGTTTAACTTCGATGGTGTTCAGCAAGATGGCTACCAGACAATTACTATTCAAAACAATGGCACAGAATGGGCGGATGTGGACTATGAGATTACACACGATCACGAAAACGGATTCATCGGACTGATTAGCCAGTATGGCATTATTCAGCTTGGAAAAGAGGAAGAAGCTGACGGAGAAACGTATAAAGCATCAGAGGTGCTTGCAAAGGGATTCGGGAAATTCGCAACAGATCACGGAACATCTGCTCAGAATCCATCGAATACAACAAGTGGGATCCTTGAAGTGCGTGACGTAGCTGGAAATAATTGTCTTCTTCTTGCTGGAGGGCAGTCGGGATCTGCGAATTGGTGGAATGGTGGGATGAAGACCATTACAATTCCGGCGGATAGTGAAGGAGCGACTGGATCAAAGAACTTCTACTGCTATACTCAGCACTGGTTTGAAACTGGATTAATGGGGCAGACAGGGGCACAGACAATCGCATTCCTGACAGGCGATAATCAAGTTATTTGTGCGATGTCAATCAATAAAAGTGACTTAGTTGGAAACATGGCTCATGTGGACTGGTTCGGTCCTAAAAATAAGCTACTCAAAAGTATTGATTTTTCTCCGACAAACGGCGAAGGAAATCCATATAATCTCAAAATGGGTGGAGGACACAATGATTTCCTTAAAGAAGGAGATCGTCTGAGAATTTTCTGGTATGGACAATATTTCACTTACACCTTGCCTGAAATCAAAAATATGGAGTGTAAGAAGGTGCAGATATGGATTGGACAATGGGGGAATCGTAACCTTGCTAATCAATATGTTACAAGGAATTATATTAAACACTTTTCGTTTACTAAAAATAATGTAGAAAAATATAGGGATATTCCAAATAGGTATAAAGCTGGGGACGTGGTTACGATCGATGGAGAGAGTGCAAAGGTTCTTGTGAATGGGATGCCGGCAAGAGGAGATGAAATTACCGGCACGGATTATTTTAAAGTTCCACCAGGAACAACAGAGGTTCAGTTCTGTTATTCTTCTTTTTCATCTCCACCGCCACGAATCAGAGCAAAAATACGGGAGGTATATTTGTAATGAAACATGTCAGAATTGCGATTTTAAACACGAATAACATGCCGGTAGCATTTATGGATAACAAATATAAAAAGTCCATGCACTACTGGAACGATGAACTTCACGAGTATTTGCAAGGCGCAGCAAACACCTATAGTTTTACGGTAAATGCAAAGCATGCAGACGCGGAACATGTTACGGTTGGGAATAAGGTGGCATTTATTTACAGGAACAAATCGTACTACTTAAACATTATAAATACTGAACAGACAGAAGAGACAATCACAGCAATAGCATGGTCGTTATCATTCGAATTGATTAATGAGGACGCGGGCAAATATAAAGCTGAAAAAGCAATGAGTTTCGCGGAATACCTTGCTGTATTCGATGCAGAGAAGACACTGAAACTGGGGATTAACGAAGTATCAGACAAACGCATCACAAATGAATGGACTGGTACGACATCCGTGTTAAAAAGATTATTCTCTCTTGCCAATGTTTTTTCAGCAGAAATAGAGTTTAAAACAGTTTTAAATAGAGACTATTCTTTGAAAGAAATTATTCTAAATGTTTACCGAGAACATTCCAGCGCTAATAGTGGAATCGGAGAATATCGAAACGATATTGTCCTACGGTACGGAAAAGGAATCACCGGGATTCGGAAGACTACGGATGCAGAGAGTCTTTATACTTGTATCCAACCCACCGGAAAAGATGGCTTGACAATCAACGGACTAAATAAAAAAGAGTACGATGAGAATGGTAATATTGAGTACTTTACGGATGGTACGATAATCCGAGCACCGCAGGCAAGAGACCGGTTTCCATCCAATATTATTAACAAGGCAGATGCTTACATCCTAATGCGGAAAGAGTATGATACAGATAGCAGAGACAAGCTCTATAGCATGGCTTTATCCGATCTGAAGGTGGCTTCTAAACCTATAGTAACCTATGAGGTTGACGGATATTTTGATACTGCAATCGGGGACACTGTAAGGATACAGGACCAGGAGTGGACGCCAATACTTTACCTACAGGCGAGAGTGTCGGAGCAAGTAAGAAGTCTAACAAATCCAAAGACAGCAAAAACAGTGTTTAGTAACTATAAGGAGTTGACATCAGAAATCTCTGATAATTTACTGCAAGAAATGAAGGATTTGATTGCAAAAAATAAGGTTTACACCTGTTCAGTTTCAACCGACAACGGTGTTGTATTTAAAAACGGTGTTGGTAGTACTACTTTGACAGCTCATGCTTACGACAACGGAGTAGACATTGCCGATAGACTGAAAATCCAATGGAAGAAAGACGGTCAAGAACTTTATACCGGCAGGAGTGTGACAGTAAGCTCGGAAGCCGTGGATACTAAGGCGATTTACTCGTTCGAAGCGTTTGAAAACAATGTAAAACGCGGGTATTATGAGGTTACAGTGACAAATGTATCAGATGGCAAGCCTGGCGAACCTGGAAAGCCGGGAGAGCCGGGGAAAACGTATTATACATGGATCAAATACGCAGACAATGAGTACGGTGACGGAATCTCAGATAATCCAGACGGCAAGCAGTATATGGGAATTGCTTATAACAAAGAGCAAATAGCAGAGTCATACAATCCGGCAGATTATCAGTGGTCGAGAATTACTGGAGAGGGAATCCCTGGTAAGCCCGGAG
>OLRB01000605.1_pt1 | contig 21556 bp, 16 predicted proteins | sample 1672751 | NCBI WGS metagenome assembly OLRB01 (sample SAMEA3136720, study PRJEB25190) | human gut metagenome | biome: human gut; feature: human-associated habitat; material: faeces | place: Austria | collected 2013
CTGATGCCTCCACGTACGACAAGGTCATCGAGCTCCTCGAGCAGGATGCGTCCCCGCAGTTCATCTTTGATGTGACCATGCAAAACCACAGCGGATATGGTGAAGGGACGGTTCCTAGCGAGGACGTAGTTCGACTGGACGTTGCGGGTATTGATGATCCTGCGATCTTATCCGAGCTCGGTGTGTATCTTGCGTGCATCAATAAGTCTGACGAGGACCTGGCGTATTTCATCGATCGCTTGAAGGGGATGGATCGCCCCGTGGCTCTCGTATTTTTTGGCGATCATCAGCCGGGGTTCTCTGGAACTCTCGCGGACGCGTTGTATGGGGATGCCCCGATGCTCGATCGGGAATTCAAGAAACATGAATCGACGTATGCAGTTTGGACGAATTACGATGTTGCGGGGGCAGAAGTCGGTGCACCTCGTACGACCGACTCATCTCAGCTTGCCGCCCAGGTGCTCTATGCGCTTGGGGCGCCCTTGACCGATCGTCAGAAGGCGGTCCTTGTGCTGGGGCAGGAAGTTGCCGGTGTGAGCCTTGCGGGCTATACCGGTGCCGATGGCTTGAGGTACGCGCTTGGCGCCGAAGGACCGTTCGTCGATGCGGTCAGCACGATGCAGGCGATCCAGTATCTGGAGTTCGGGAGCAAGATGTAGAGCTGGCGGCTTGGTATTTCAAGCAGCAAGGCATCGCATCCAGAGAGCTATAGGCAATCCAGTCACTCTCTTCTTGGTTCGACGGCCAGGCATGCCAGCGTTTTATCGAACACATTATTCGAACGAACTTTGTGCTGTTTGAGGTTCGGCTTCATTCAGAAATGATTGTCGAGAGTCAAATCAGCTTAGTATGGGGCTTTGTAAGGCAGGAGAATTGATTTTTACGCAAGGACGCTTTAGTTTGGATTCTGCAGACAATCTTGGTTTGGCAATTCTCCCTCGTATGCGCTTATGCGATTAAGTCAAATCGACATACATGCTGCGCTATGGGTTGCGGGCTTTCGGGGATGCGCGAGCGGCGCTTGGCGGTTTTCGCTGCCTCGGAGTCCGCAGCTCGTATAATACAAAGTTACTGGTTCTGTGATTAGTCGGTAGCAATTGAATAGAACAGCCACGGGAGATTGTGCAGTCTGCGACCCAGTCTTGAGCGCAGGTTTTCTGCACCTGCTCCATCCCTCATGAGGCAGTGAACGGATGTGGTAGGTCTTCCTGGAGCTGAGCGAGTCCTTACGCGGTGAACAATCTGGGCGTTAGTCGGCGTATTCATACTGTCATCGCTGAACACCGTACCACAACTGCTGATTTTCAGGTTCGATGTGATGACCGCGGACTGCCGCTCGCAGGCGTTGCCGAACATCTGTAAGAGCGGAGGTGGGCATTATCGAAGTCTTGTGCCGAGAATCTAAGCCCAATAATCACGAGTGAATCTGTGTACACGGTGAGAGCAGCTATGCGGTCAAGGCTCTCGTTGTCCGTCCTTGCCTGAGGCACATGCCGTATCTTTGGAATGGGATTGTGGGTTTTAGGCGGCACAGTTCCTTTCGCTAATAAGAGAGGCTAGGTCGAGGATTGTGCTTTCGAGAAGATCTTCGATCCATACATCGCACGGCCTTCTTTTTTCGTGGGGATATACCGGACAAGGTGTTTCACCATGAAATGTAGCGTTTCGAATTGAGTAAAAGTACCTAGAGATCATATAGGTCAGCGCTGTCGCATCGTTCGAGCCTTCGAGTTCATCGAATAACTCAATGATTCTGTTCTTTATTTCGCCTGGAGATTCCGTGCTACTTAATCGAGAGACATAGCCCTTCGCGATTCGCTGGTTCATTTCAATAATATGGTTATCGATGGCCTTCTTTTTGCTTCGTTTGATTTGCCCTGCTAGTGGCATGGCAAGTATTATGAAGCTGGATGGATGTGACGGGGCTGCGGCAGATCTATCTGATAGATTGATCAAAGGACCATCTCAATGGATGCGTGGGGTAGCTTTTGATTGATTGCGACATTTTTACTATTGACGGTGCAAGAAGATTTATTAAGCGTGTTGTGGACATGGACGATTGCGGGCTTGACGAAATGCTTGTTCGAGGGTGTTTTGACAGCCGCAAGGTCTATTTGCTTGTCCGTCGGCGTGTTGATGGTCTGGAGCTTGTTGATCAGCTCATGCTGCATCTCAGGCATTTAACGTCGAGCTCAGAAAAATGTAAATCGATTCGAGATGGTGGTTTGCTTGGCGTAAGGGACGTTTTGTCTAGGGATAACGAACTATCGAGATTGTTTAAACAGTGCGATGTTAGCTATAATCCCGAGACGGCGAAAGTGGTGTATCGGGGAACAGCCTATTCGCTGAAGAATTATGAAAGCATCGAGCATCGGTTGGATTGCTCCTGCTCGATAGGGCGCCTGCTTAACGTTCTCGCAACGGATTCATGTGTGAATTCGTTCATCTATAGTCCGTGTCTAAAACAGTATTCAGTAATTTCTCGTCATCCAGAAATAGTTGATAGCTTGGAAGCCTGTGTGGGCGTAGGCGACAATATCGACGAGTGGAAGTCGAGGCTCGTTCCGTATGTTGTGGAATTTGTCGCCTCTTTGGATCAACTAGACGCTACCAATTTGATTCCAGATGAGGGTGATGACCATCTATTTTGTCCATGTGAAGGGCCTCGGTGTCTTACGCTCAATGTTCTTCTATATAAGGCTATACAGGTTGTTTTGGGTTGCTGTGAAGAAACCTATGCTTTCCTTCCTCAGGACAACGTCGTAGATCCGGATTCGATTATTAGTATTTTGCCCCTATCGGAGTTTTGTTCGAGCAAAGGCAGGTGCGACAATGGTGGCCCCGCCTGCAGCGAGGATGGGGCTTGGCGCCTATAGTCTTATTTGCATTGAGAGGCTGATAGAGGAGCCGAGCATCGTTGTAATGTGTTCAGACCATGCATGCATCAAAAAACTCACGCGTATCAGTACCATCACTGCCGTTGGGGTTTTCGCCGCCGGTATATTGACCGAGTTTCAGCTTCTGGGCCATTCTGTAAAACGGTGTGCGCAGAGCTATGAATTCTCGGATGGAAAATGCGCGGCGGGCTCTACGAGCGAGGGTCTTATCGGGCAGTCGGTCCAGTAGGTATTCATAGAAGTTGCGGTGGTCTTGGTACATGCGTCGAACAGAGGCATTGCCTCCTGAGGTGGAGATGCCGGTTCCCATTTCATACCAGATGACGTTTTTGCCAAGGCTGCCAATGCGAGCGCCGTCGGCGGCACAAAGTGGGCATGCAAGGTCTTCGCAGTAGCGGACACGCGCCTTGTTGGCGAGCTCATCAAGGTAGGGAATCATAAGGTCGCGCGCATAGAATAAGCAGCAGCCGGGAATCCAGTCGGTTTTTAAGACGTGATTGAGGAGTATTTCGGAGGCATCCTGATCTTCAAGCTGATAGAGCTCGATTGACCGAGGAGCGTTGTAGGGCCGTATTGATCCGTCGGGCAGATACGACATAATACCGCCGAAGCCGAGGGCAACGTGGTTCTCGTCGCAGAAGCTTAAAATGTTGGTCAGTGTAGACGGGTCATATAGCCCGTCACCGGGGCTCAGCGGTTTAATGATGCGACCAGAGGCGACGGTAAGTCCTTGCAACATGTTTCGAACGGTTCCGATGTTATGTTGGGCACGAACTATTTTGTAATTTGAGAACCCGTTGGCGCTGAAGTGCTGGCGCGCAAAGTCGCTGGGATCGGTGCCGGAACAGTCATCTGCGATGACAATCTCGAAGTTGTCACAGTTTTGATGCAAGATGGAGTTGAGTGTGAATGCCAGCGCTTCTTGGGTCTGGTTGTATGTGGTGACGACCACAGAGATATCGGTAGAGGCCTGCACGTATTCACGCTCCTTCATCGTTTTGTCTATTATAGGATACCCATCGTTGGCCCGATGGCGTATGCCTTTTCGCTGTGTTGGCGGAGATGTGGAGTCGGTTTTACCCCTTAACCCTATAATAAAAGAATTGCGTCTAGAAACGATGGCGTGATTGGTTTTGAAGGGGGCGTACGTGGGTCCAAGGGTGCTCATTGTGATACCGGCTTATAACGAGGCCGATAACATCGTGGACACTGTCCATGGCGTTGTTGACAAGGGCTACGACTACATTGTGGTTAATGATGGCTCTCGAGATGAGACGTTGAAGGTATGTCGAGAGAATAATCTGAACGTTCTTGACTTGCCCATGAATCTGGGTATTGGTGGTGCAGTGCAGGCGGGGCATAAATATGCTCAGCGCTTCGGATATGACATCGATATCCAACTTGATGGAGATGGCCAGCATGATCCCTCGTATCTCGATGCACTGGTCGATGAAGTCATTGCCGGTTCGGATTTGGTGATAGGCTCGCGTTTTGTAGAAAAAACCGATGGCTTTCAGTCAAGCTTTATGCGCCGCATTGGCATTACGTGGCTCTCCGCCATGTTGAAGGTTTGTACGGGCAAGCGTGTGTGTGATCCAACTTCGGGCTTTCGTGCCTGCGGTCGTCGGGCAATTGACCTGTTTTGTGATAGCTACCCTGTGGACTATCCAGAGCCGGAGTCTATTGCCGTTGCAATAAAAAATGGGCTGATTGTTAAAGAAGTGCCCGTTGAGATGCGGGAACGTCAGGGAGGGGTCTCGTCTATCGGCGGTCTCTCAAGCGTTTATTACATGATCAAGGTGTCGCTGGCGATTATAATCGCCAGCGCTTCGCGCAGGTCTAAGTAGGGGGCGGGCATGTCCGATGCTTTGAGGTTGGTTGCGGCAGCCGCGTGTTTGCTGCTTTTTATTTACGTTATTCATCTGGTGAAGCACGAGCGTCTTCAGCTTAAATATTCGCTGTTGTGGCTTGCGTTCGGTGTCACAGTTCTTGTTCTGGCCTTGATGCCAGGACCCCTGTTTGCTTTGGGCAGAATGCTTGGATTCGAGACTACATCTAACTTCATATTTTTCACCGGCTTCATCTTTATGCTGCTTATTGCGCTTTCTCTGAGCGCGATTGTGAGCAAGCAGGCGGTGGCGATTAAGAACTTGACCCAACGCATCGCTATTATCGAGTGCGAGATTGATTGCTCGCACGGGGACCATGACGCTTATGAACGATAGGCCCAGCAAACAGCTGTCCGTCAAACAGAATATGCTGTGGAATTCGATTGGCTGTCTTATCTATCAGGCATGTCAATGGGCAATGACCGTTGCCGTCGTTGTTTTTTCAAGCGGATATGATAATTCCGGCATCCTTGCGTTTGCCATGGCTATCGGCAATATCTATTATCCGTTGGCCACTTACAATATGCGTACGATTCAGGTCTCAGATGTGAATGATGAGTATTCATCTGAGGAATACATTGGTTTTCGCATTGTTACGGTAATTTTGGGTTTCATACCGATTTTTATATATTTGATCGCAACGGCATCATCCGCTGCCCTGGTTATCTCAACGATGTTTTGGCTTGCTTTCAAGGCTGACGAGTCTTTCTGCTGCGTGTACTATGCAATAGATCAAAAAGCAATGCGCATGGATTACATTGGAATCTCCCAGGCCATTCGTGGTCTCGGCTCGGTTCTGGTGTTTTCCGTGGTCCTTGCGACTGTCGACAGCATCAACGCTGCGATTATTGCCGTTGCCGTCGTGTGCATCTGCGTAACCGTCTTTTATGATTATCGCAAGGCGAGCACCCTCGCGTCGGCTCGCCCGCATATTTCGCCCTCCACCATATTTGAGCTTTTGCGGCGCTATCTTCCCGCTGTAATTACGCTCGTATGCTATGGCGCAGTTGTGTCTGTTGCGCGCCAGCAGTTCGAAGTTCTCCGTGGTTCTGAAGCGCTAGGATTGTATGCAGCCGTTGCCACCCCGACAGTTCTTGTTCAGGTTGCAGCTTCTTATCTCTACAATCCGCTTCTTGGTGGAATTGCGACAAAATGGTCCAATCGAGATCTCGCGCCTTTCCTTCGGGGCATCGGTTTGGTCTTTATTGCTATTCTTGCTGTTGGTTTGGTCGGAGTTTTGGCTAGTGAGCTGCTTGGGGAATCTGTTTTGACCTTCATCTATGGCGAGTCGATCGGGTCAAGCGTGTATCTCCTGACGCCCGCTCTAATTGCAACTGCCGTTACTACCATGTTCGCATTTATGTTTGACATCCTTATTGTTATGCGCAGCTTGAAAGCCGCGCTGGTTGCTAATGGCTCCGCGCTGCTTATCTCAGTCCTTGCATCCAGGTCGATGATCGAACATTTTGAGGCAAATGGCATAACCTATACGGTAATTGCCGCGTTTGGTTTTGGACTTCTCATTTGTATCGGCGTTTTTGCTTGGCGCGTTTCCAGGGCGAGCCTATCGAGCCGTGAAAGGTAATGTGAGATGAAAGGTATCTTCCGGGAGTTAAAAACATATTCGCTCTCCGATATTGCCCGCATGGGCTGGTCCTTCATCATGACCAAGTTGTTTTATCCTGGCGCAATGCTAGTGAGAAGGCCCATCTGCATTCGACAGAAAGCGGGCTTCCGCTACGGTCGAGGCTTGTCTACTGGTCGAAATTGCCGCATTGAGATCTTTGGCAGCGGCCGCATTGAGATGGGGGAGCGATGTCAGATCGGTGATAATGTCCACCTGGTCTCGTCCTCCCTTGTTCAGATCGGAAACGATTGTCTGTTTGCTTCTAAGGTGTTCGTGAGCGACACCAGTCATGGTTCTTATGGTGCGGGCGGATCTTCCCCGGTGTCCCGCCCGGCAGAGCGCCCTCTTGATTCGGACCCGGTTGTGATCGGTGATCGAGTTTGGCTTGGGGAGAACGTCGTTGTTCTTCCTGGCGTGACTATCGGTGATGGTTGTGTTGTCGGTTCGGGTGCAGTGGTTTGTAAATCGCTGCCCGAGAATTGCGTTGCGGTCGGCGTTCCTGCACATCCTGTTAAGGTTTTTGACGAGCATGCGGGCTCTTGGGTGAGCATGGCGCATTCGGATAGAAAGGCGGTCTAGGGTGTATTCGGCCAAAGACCATACATTTGTTGTTTGCGCCTATAAGGAGAATCCTTATATTGGCGATACCATTGCCTCGCTGCAGGCTCAAACGATTGAAACTAATATCATCCTTTCCACTTCAACGCCAAATGACTATCTTCGTAGCGTGTGCGAGCGCTTTGATATTCCAATGGTCGTTAACCCGTCGCCGCATCTCGCTGGAGATGATTGGAACTACGGGTATGATGCGGCCGCAACCCCCCTGGTTACTATGGCCCATCAGGATGATTATTACGATCCGACTTTTGTTGAGTGCATGCTCGAGGCCATAAACTCGTACGGAAGCGATGAGGTTCTTATCAGTTATACTGATTATTTTGAAATGCGTGACGGAAAGCGTGTTGATAGCAACACCCTGCTTCGAATTAAAAGGATTATGAATGCTCCTCTAGCATCTCGTTTATTCAACGGTAGAAAGTTCGTTAAGAAGCGTATCTTGGGTTTCGGTGACCCCATTTGCTGTCCTGCTGTCACCCTGGTCAAGGCGACGCTTGGTCCGTCACCGTTTGATACGACGTATAAGAATAGCTGTGATTATAAAACTTGGGTTGATTTTGCTCGTATGGATGGGCGATTTGTTTATATTTCCAAGCCTCTGGTTGGACATCGTATTTACGCCGAATCGGCTACATCTCTTAATTTAGGTGAGGATATTCGTAAGGGCGAAGACCTTGAGATCCTGTCTACTTTATGGCCGAGGCCGATTGCCAAGCTTGTGAACAAGGTTTACGCGTTGAGCGAGAATAGCAACACTTTGTAGTTGAAGAGGCATTGATAGCCCGCCGCAAGATACAATTGCACAAAAAGCTGTGATCGAATAGAAGGTAAGTATGTTGACAATTGCCGTTACGGGTGCGAATGGGTACATTGGTCGCCATGTCGTGTCCTCACTGTGTGACATGGGCGCGCGCGTATACGCTCTGGATTTTAATTCTGAGGGGGGAGACCGGCGCGCGGAGTGGATTTGCGCCAATGTTCTTGATCCCTCGTTTAATCCTGAAGAGTCGTTTGTCGAGAAGCCCGATGTTTGCCTGCATCTGGCTTGGCGCAATGGTTTCGACCATAATGCTTCAACGCATATGGGTGATTTGTCCGACCATTATGCGTTTCTTTGCAAGATGATTGACTTGGGTGTTTCTCGGCTTGCGGTTATGGGCTCAATGCACGAAGTTGGCTACTGGGAGGGTGCCATCACCGAGGATACTCCGTGTAATCCGCTTTCGGTTTACGGCGTGGCTAAGGATGCACTGCGCCGCGCTTTGGAAATCGAGTCCGGTCGCAAGCGGTTCACTTTGCAATGGCTTCGTGGTTTTTATATTTACGGTGACGATGCTCAGTCGCAGTCAATTTTTGGCAAGCTGTTGCGTGCAGCCCAGTCGGGTCAAAAGACCTTCCCATTCACGACGGGCAAAAACTTGTATGATTTTACTCCCGTAGACGAGCTCGCCCATATGATTGCTTCGACGGTAATGCAGGATGAGGTCGTTGGTGTCATAAACTGCTGCTCCGGCAAGCCTGTTTCGCTGGCAGACCAGATTGAGGGTTTCATCAAGGAGAACAATCTCGACATCAAGCTCGAATACGGGGCGTTCCCCGATCGTCCCTACGATTCTCCGGGTGTTTGGGGAGACGCCGAGAAGATCCGTCGAATCATTGGATAGTTTATGTTGTAGAGCTGGCTCGGATTTGATGATTCAAACCTGAGCCAGCTTATCATGATTGCCAAGTTCATCTGATGGTTTTATCGGTTTGAGGGATGCTCTATTCAGGAGGTTTGGGCTGTTCTGGGTTAAGGATATCAGCGTAATCTGCAATTTAACTTGTGCAATGATAGGGCTATATTTGTTTTGGAGTAGATGATGGCAACTGGTCGAATTGATCGAGTTTCAATATCAGGCCGCCCGCTTCGCGTCCGACAATTCGTCCTCGTGGCGGGTTCGGTGCTATTTTGGCTGCTTGCTGCTGTTTGCGCCATACGATTATTGATGCATGGGAATGCGTCCGGTTCGTTTGTGTTCCTAACATGGGCAGCGGCAATTTACGCGACAGCTATATATGCTGTGGATATCTTTATTGTTGAACAGCGCTCAGTCATATTCGGTGCCTCTGGTGCGGTTGGATTGGTTCGACTGCTCTTTGTGTCCTTGCTGTGCGGAGTGCTTCTCGAGGCCTTTACATTAATCGGTTCACCTCTGAGCTCGCCGCTGGTTTTATCCGATTGGGGCTTGAAGAGGACTTTTGTTTTCATTCTAATCTCCTTCATTTCGCTCGTACTACTTTGCGGGCGAAAGGGGGGCTTTAGATTAGCCTCGCTTATGAGGAGCGTTTTTCCTGGGTCTGGTATTGATAAGCGTGATCTTTGCTTTCTTTCGATTGTGACGATTGCTTTGATTGCAATTTTGGGGTATCTGGCTTCGTCGTTTAGGCTTTCGTTGATCCCCGTTGCCATATTTGGAGCTGCGATCTTGCTGCCGCTGGCAATTATCGTCACCTCTAGAGCGATTTCCATAATTCCCGAGTGGGTGTTCATTTCTATTGCTCTTCCGATTGGCCTGGTCCTTTGCATCCTCGTTCCCCCGATGACGGGGGCGTCTTGGGATGATCAGATCCACTACAAGAACGCCCTAGACCTTTCATTCGTGACTTCTCCGGAGATTACGAATGAAGAGCAGCGGATGAGTGAGATGGCTTTGCGCTTTGCTTCTGGTTCAGAAAATGAACTTGATCTCGCTCTTTGGTCAACGGCGGCGCGTCGTTCCTATGAGCAGTCTATCAATGAGGGTCATGCTGCGGATATAGGGGCGGGTAATGTCCTGAAACGATATTATCCGGACCAGCTGCTGGCATTTGTTTCCCTTGGATATGTTCCTTCTGCTATTGGACTCTGGGTTGGCCGCTTGCTACATTTGCCGCTTGCTGCGACTGTCGTATTGGGCCGCATATTCAACCTGCTCACATACTGTACGATTTGTTTTATTGCAATACGGATAAGTCCAGTTAAAAAAGTACTATTCGTTGTTGTTTCCCTAATCCCAGAGAACATCTTTCTCGCTGCAAACTACTCCTATGATCCCTGGCTTACAAGTATGATTCTCCTAGGCGTCGCGATGCTTTTTGGGGAGATGTGGGGCAATGAAGGACCGCTTGAGTTCTCTCGGGTTGCGGCAGCTTCGCTTATTTTGTTTCTTGGTCTCGGGGTGAAGGCAGTATATTTCCCAATTATCGGTCTATTCTTTTTAATGCCAAGCTCTAAATTCGCCGATAAGTTTCAGAGATTGCGATACTACTTGTTTGTCGTGCTGTTCGGTCTGTTTGTGCTTGCTTCGTTCGCTATGCCTTTTCTATTCAATGTCGGAGTGGGGGCCGAGACGGGAGATCAGCGAGGAGGCTCAGATGTGAGTTCCTCTGGGCAGCTTGCGTTTATCCTGGGTAACCCAGTTCGATATGCGATGATTCTCAAGGCGTTTTTCGTAGCGGTATTCTTTAATCCGATTTACGCATCGGGCTACTTGTTCTCGTATTCATATTTGTCTAACAGCTCTCCGGTTGAGTTGTCCCTAACTTCGTTTAACAATCCCGTTGTGAATCTCGTGCCCGTCCTTTTCCTCATCGGTGTTGCTTTATTTGACAACGAGGATGGTGGGGCGTGGCGCCATGCCGGCAAGGGGTCGACCATCTGGACTGCTGTGATTTATCTCGGAACGTACGTTCTTGTTGCAACGGCTCTCTACATTTCATTTACTCCTGTTGGTCATGACACGGTAAATGGCTGCCAACTTCGTTATCAGCTGCCCATACTTGCCCCGATGCTTTCTCTGCTCTTGAACTACGGAAAGCCTTTGGGCTTCAAAGACGGTACTAAGAAGGTAATCTATCTCACATCGCTGCTTTGCCTTTTGTACTGGACCTTTGTATTTGTAGTCTCTAAATGCGTGGTTTAAAGCCGCTCTCCAACATCTGTTTGAATTGCACAATAAAGGCGATGGCTGCATGGTCATCGCCTTTATCCATTACCCTAGTGAGAGAAACACCTTCCCCGGTTTTCTTGGAATCGGGCAAAGATCTAGCGAGGTATTGTTTTGAGCATTTCGTGCCTTGGCCGTTGCCGTGGTGATAGCAAGCTGTATACGCTCCTGCGGGTTGACGTGCCTGCTGGCAAGCAAGTCATTGCAAAAGGTAGCTATGGATCAATTTCGCTTCCGTGCAGTCTGGTGCATCTGCAGGATGATCAGTTCGTCCTCGTTAATCCCGATCTGGATGTGGTGCAGCGGGTCGAACTTCTGCTGGAATGCCAGGACGATGCCGCTCCCATTCTTGCGGGGTCGCTTAGGATTAACGCTATGCGTTACGCTGTTGCGTCCAAGCTGAACGGCAAGCTTCGCGCCGATATGTGTGCCGCGATTAGGAATATCGATAGTTCTGGCATTCATCGAGAGCTCGCTTTTACGTGTGATGGATTTATTCCCAAGGAAGATGGGCTTATCGTCCGCGGCGAAATCGCAATGCCTGAAGAGGGGAGTATTGCCGAAGTTGTTGCCTTCGACAGCTTTGCGAATATCGTGGGTCATTCGAGCCTTTTTCTCAATGATGGCTTGTCTGCCTATTCGGATGCCAATCTCAAATACTCCGTTGTGATTCCACATGGCTTGCACGGCTTGTGCCTGGCCGCTTTGGACGACGAAGGTCGTTTCGTCAATGCGATTAAGTGCTTTAACGGCAAGGCTTATAAGGATGCTCTTGATCTTAGCTGGAGCTACTATGCAAACGCTGCCGATGATCCTCGATATGAGGACTGGCTCGCATCACATCGCCTGACTGCCGCTGAGGCTTCTGTCCAGCGTGCCCTTGTGTCTGAGAGTGGCCCGTTGTTCAGCGTGATCGTACCTCTGTACAAGACCCCGCTTTCCTTCTTTAGGGATATGGCGGATTCGGTTCTTCAGCAGACGTATCCAAACTGGGAGCTTGTCCTCGTCAATTCCACTCCCGAGGAAGCCGGCCTAAAGAGCTTGGTTGATTCATATGCTTCGAATGACGCGCGCATTCGCGTTATTGAGCTCGACGGCAATTTGGGCATCACCGGCAACACCAACGTTGGTATCGAAGCCGCCAAGGGAGATTACCTCTGCTTCTTCGACCATGACGACACGCTGGAGCCTGACATTCTGTTTGAGTATGCTCGCGCGATTGCCGTCGATCCTCAAATCGACTTGTTGTATTGCGACGAGGACAAGCTCCTTCCGAATGGGCATTATGCTATGCCGACGTTTAAGCCGGATTTCAGCATCGATATGGTGCGAGACAACAACTACATTTGCCACCTTCTGACCGTTCGCGCGGAGGCGTATCGCCAGATCGAGCCTTCGGGCCCAGAGCTCGATGGCGCGCAGGATCATGCTATGGTTCTTAAAATCAGTGAGCTCGGCGGTCACATCCATCATGTTCCGAAGATTCTGTATCACTGGCGTATCAGCGAGACGTCCACTGCTGGCAATTCAGATAGCAAACCATACGCCACCCAAGCAGGCATCCTTGCAGTTCAGCAACATCTTGACCGCCTTGGAATTGCGGCGAACGTGTCCAATTCGCATGGCAGAGCCTTTAGGTATCGTGTCGACTACCGGGTAGATGCTTCCCTCAAGGCGTCTTTGGTTGTTCCCACCCGTGGCGATATCGATGTCCTTCGCTGCTTTATCGAGGGGCTGCAGAAAACGTCTTTCTCCAATTGGGAAATCGTTTTTGTTTGCAGTGACTCCGTGAGATCTGATGTGCAGGAGTTCGTCTCTGATTGCGATCTTCAGCGGGAGGCGAGCGTGGTTGCTACTCCGGAGCAATTCGCTTTGTCTGCCTATTGCAACCTCGGCGGGCGGAAGGCAAATGGCGATGTCCTCGTATTCATGCATGACGATGTTATTCCAGGTGAACCTGAATGGCTTGAGATTATGCTTGGATTTGCTGCGCGCCCCGATGTTGGCGTTGTTGGGACCATGACGAAGCATGCCGATAATACGATTCAGCAGGCTGGACTTTCCTTTGTGAGAGACTCCGTTGTTCCCCTTGCCGCTGGCACGGATGCGTGCAGCCCAGGTTACTTGTTCTTCCCGTTGACCGTTAGAAATGTGTTCGCCGTCGACGGGGCCTGCTTTGCTACACGCAAGGAGGTGTTTGAGGAGGCGGGATGCTTCGACGAGAACCTGCGCTCCTCATACGTGAGTGTCGACTACTCTCTTACGCTTTCCAAGCTGGGATATTTGGTGACGTATACGCCGGAGGCATGGCACTACCATCGATCGATTGCGAGGTTCAGCGGCATGGGTCGAATGGGCATTCCTGCCGAGCGTATTCGTGACAAGGCGGCATTGCTTGGGAAATGGTCTGAGCGCCTGTCGCAAGGTGATGCGTATTTCAGCCGAAACTTTTCTTCGATTCCAGTCAAGGCATCGAGGTACCAGGTTGATCATGAGGAAAAGCTTGTGTGTAAGTAGATTCCATATCAAGCCTTGAGATCATGCGGCTCCAACACGATTTGTGCTGGGGTCGCATGTTTGCATTTCAGGGGGATGAACAATCTTTCACCCTTTTGTAATCGGAATGATTGTGCGTTTTTGCTTTTCGACTGGGATACAATTTTGCAAATCTGATTGCTTCGATTTGGGGTGCGAATATGACCAAAGATAATTATCGAGCACATGGAAGTTCGTGCGACTCAAGCTCTATTTCACGGCGCGGGGCCCTGGGCCTGGCTGCAGCAGCAGCCTTCTCGCCACTATACTCCCATGCCGAAGAGACCGGTGAGACATCGATTTCTGAAGACCTTGACCTTGCGGTCAATGTGGATGCTCCAGCCGAGAGCTGGAGATTCAGCGACGGTATTCCTGTTGAATCTTCTGAGCCCGGAGACAGCACGTCGTTCTATGCCGCTTTTGAAAAGTGGGGGAAAAATGAAAGCGGCGCATGGGTGAATAGTATTGGCGATCCCATACCCGGAGCATTGACGCGTGGTGTCGATGTAAGCGAGTGGCAAAAAAATATCGACTGGGCGGCAGTTAAGGCCGACGATATCAGCTTTGCCATTGTGCGCGCTGCCAAGTGGGCTGGCACTGATAGCAAGGGCCGTCCGGGTGTTGATGTCTATTGGGAGAGGAATGCCGTGGCTTGCGAGCGGCAGGGGATTCCTTATGGCTCCTATATTTATTCATATGCCACATCTGTTGAAGAAGCGCGTTTCGAGGCGGAGTATTTGGTTGGTCTCATGAGGGGCCATAAGCCCACCTACCCGTTGTATATTGACCTCGAGGACAGCCGAATTGCCGGAGCCGACCTCTGCTCCATTGCTGCGGCATTTTGCGAACGCGTTGAGCAGCTTGGATACAAGGCCGGAATTTACGCCAATCTGAATTGGTGGACAACTAAGCTGACGGATCAAAAGCTGAATAGCTGGTCACGTTGGGTTGCACAATATAACATCACGTGCGATTACCCTGGCAGCAAGGACATGTGGCAGGCCACCAGTAAGGGATCGGTGACTGGCATTTCGGGTAATGTTGATATTAACTTCGCATATGTCGACCTGGAGAATCCTTTCGCGGGTCAATCTATCTGGACTCGCCTCTACGGTCGAACTCATTTGGAGACGATGGCCGCGGTCTCGGGAGCGGGATGGTCAAGTTCCCAGCACGTCGTCATTGCTACGAATGCCTCGTATCATGATGCATTGGCGGCAAGCGCTCTTGCCGGTGCATATTCCTGCCCCGTATTGATTACCAATCCAGACGCTTTGACTGGACAGACTGCTGACGAAATTCGTCGTCTTGGCGCGAAGTCTGCATTCATCGTTGGTGGTCCCGCAGCAATTTCTCAGCGCGTGGATCGTGAGGTGAAGGCTGCCGGCTGCTCGTCGGTCTCACGTGTCTATGGAGCTAACGGTCAGGGGACCGCACGTGCCGTTGCGAATGAGGTTGCAAAAACTGGTCTTATATCTAAAACGTGCATTATCGCGACTTCGTATACATTCCAAGATGCTTTGAGCGTATCGCCCTATGCATATTGGAGCAAGTCCCCCATTTATCTTTGCGAACCCGGCACCAACCGACTGTCGGCTGAGTCCATTGACGATCTGAAGAGCAAGGGATTTACCCGCGCTGTTATCGTTGGCGGTCCTGTTGCTGTGAGCAGCGGAGTCGAGGGCCAGCTCAAAGGCTGCCCGGCCATTGCGGAGGTAGTGAGGCTTGCCGGTGCTACCGCTTACGAGACAGGCTCCGAGATTGCACGCTGGTGTATGAAGCAGGGGATGACCGCCGCGCATGTTGGTGTTGCCACGGGCTTGGAGCACTATGATGCACTTGCTGGCGCAGCGCTTTGCGGAAAGCTCGGGTCACCTCTGGTGGTCGTTGCTGACTATAATCGCTCGGCTATTAGCGATTTTATTGCGGTGCAAAAGCAGGATATCAAGAACGCATATGTGTTCGGTGGTCCTGCCGCCGTCTCCCAGGATACATGGGAGAAGCTGCTGCGAGTCTCATTGAGTCGATAGCTTTCGTGCCCTTTCGATTGGTGGTGCATTGATTTGGTAAAAGCCTCTAAGCCTGTCGTGAGCGTGGTAATTCCCGCGTTTAACTCTCAGGCTACGATCGGAAGGGCAATTGACAGCTGCCTGAGTCAAGCCGATATCAATCTCGAGGTAATTGTCGTTGATGATTGTAGTTCCGATGATACGGCTTTGCTTGTTGCGGATTACGAACATCGCTATCCCGGTGTGGTTCGACTGCACTCTAACTCAAGGAATTTGAACTCTCATGAATCGAGGCGGATTGGTTTTGCGCTATCCTGCGCCGAGCATATTCTGTTTCTTGATGCGGATGATGAGTTTGAGCCTGGGTTCGTCGGGGAATCCCTTGATGAATTCGATAAGACCGGTGCAGACATTGTTGTATCACCTATAAAGCCCGCCTATTCGAAGGGCTCAACCCCTGACCTTGCTTACGTTCAGGCAAATCGTCAGTTCTTTGGCGTTGTTGATGGAGATTATCAGGGCGAGTCGATTGTTCACTCCATTTTTCGCGATGGCCTAATTGTCTGGTCGATGATGGGGAAGCTATTTTCTCGTGATCTTGTTGAGCGTGTTTACTCTGAGCTGTGCCACGATGAGATGTTTCAAGCTGAGGACGCTTACTTTGTGTTCGTCGCATCCTGTGTGTCGGCCAAGATGGTTGCTAGGGAATCACTGCCCGCGTATATCTATCACATGGGGTCTGGTGGGACACAGGCCGGTCGGCTTTTGGGAATTGGGGCGTTTGATCGGATTTGCAAGAACGGCCTTGTTGCCGATCGAGTTGAGTCTTTTTTGAGGGATAAAGACCTCCTGAGTGAGTATTCCGATGACTTTCGACATCTAAAGCGGGCTCTTGTTTGCGATCCCGCCAACCGCTATATACATTATTTGGAGCCGGATGCTTCTCGCGAGGCGCTCAACCGCTTTCTCGATCATTGGCAAGCTTGCGATGTAATTGGCTCGCTCGCCTCGATGGGATGGAATGATAGGCCTAGGGCATTTCGTCGGTTACTTGAGGGTTTGCCTGACTGCCCGTGGAATGGGCTTCCCCGTGTTGTCGGGATTGCATACCACTCTTTGGGCAGTGGAGGGATTGAGCGTGTGATCCGCCATCTCTGCAAGGTTCTCCGTAAGAAGGGAATATCTGTTGTTCTTCTTCTTGACGAAGATGCGCCTGTAGTCGACGTTCCCGAAGGTGTTGTTGTAGAGCTTCTTCCTGACTGTTTCGCTTCCTATGGTGATGCGTATTTTGACAGGGCGGCTGTCTTGCAGGATGCTATCGTGCGAAACCGCATCGACTGCATAATTCACAATCAGTGGCTTGGTCTCACCGCTCCATGGGATGCTGCCTTGGCTCGTTGTCTTGGGACGCGCTGTGTCATGCATGCGCATGGCGTTTTTTTCAGTGCGCTGGGTTATTTGATGCCTGAGTTGATAGAGCTTCCGTTGTGCTACGGGGTGTTTGACAAGGTAGTGTGCTTGTCAGATGCTGATGCCGCATTTTGGCATAATTTCGTTGAGTCGGTTGAGGTTGTTGTCAATCCAACGGATGACCTTTTCTTGGGTGATGTTGATTTGGGCAGGCCTTCGTCAGGTCGTATTGCGTGGTGCGGTCGAGTCGAGCCTGATAAGAGCCCCGATGACCTGCTTCTTGCCGTGGCCGAGATTGCAAAATATGTACCTGATTTCCGGGTCGACGTGTTCGGCCCCTGCGACGACGAATATAGGAAATACTTGTTATCACGTTGTGGTGAGCTGGGGATTGAGCAGCACGTCAGCTTTTGCGGCGCTGTGACCGCCGAGAGATTGTCCGAGGAGTATGAGGAATGTGATTTGTATTTGCACACTTCTCATATGGAGGGATGGTGCTTGAGCCTAGCGGAGGCAAAATCGAAGGGACTTCCTGCGGTTATGTATGACATGCCATATTTGCCGCTATGTCAGCCCGGGACAGGTGTACTTACGGCGCCTGTTGGGGATGCCGCTGCTCTCGGAAGGCAAGCTGCCCGTCTGCTGGGGGACCATGACCTTCGACGTTCGCTTGCCCTTGAGGCTAAGTCTCAATCTGATCGATTCAGATCGTTTGACTATTCTGGATTTTGGCAATCGGTTCTTTCAAACGATGGCCCTGCACTGACTCCCGCTTTTGGCGCGGCGAGTGGTTATGATGCGGAGCATATTTGTTGGGCTTCCTATTTGGATATCCAACGTCATGTGCTCGAGCAATGTGAGGAGAAGATTGACAGTCTTAAAGCGGAGAGCACTCTTTTGCGTCGCGAACGAGATGAGGCCTGGGCTCAGATTAACTCAAAGGCAGGCTTTGTTTTGAGGCTCATCAGGAAGATTCAACGTATTATTGGCAAGTGCTAACATTCTAGGGTCATATACTGATAGCGCAGTGGGGGTAAGCTAATGAATTATGCTCGGAAATCGACAGCCTGTCTTTTGGCTTGTGTCATGGCACTTGCTGCCGTATCAGTTGCCCATGCGGAAGCAACGGATAGCGCTGTTCTCGATGAGCCTTCTGCGCTTGAATCAGCTGAACATGGGGTCGCCGCCGACACCCAGGAAGAATTAGAGAGCACCGATACCCAGTCGTCTGAGCCTGTCGATGATGGGGCGTCTGCCGTTGAGGAATCGCCTTCGACTGAAGACGAGTCATATGTCGATGCCGAATCCGCTGGTGATGGACTGCCACAGCCGTCTTCCTCGGTCCTCGCTTTTGATGCTAAGGCGTCTGGATGGAATCGCCTGTGGGGAGCTATTGGACTGGATACCATGGAGGCTATCTCCAGGCGCGGTTGGAATTCCTCTGAGTGGGTGGTTATCGCTACGGATCGCGAGCATTATGATGCTCTTGCAGCCAACCCCCTCGCTGGTGTTCTCCGCTGCCCCGTCTTGCTGACCAATCCCAACTCCCTGTCTGATCAGACTAGGCGTGAAATCCAGCGTCTCGGGGCTAAGCGCGCTTACATCTGCGGTGGGCCAAACGCCGTCTCGCGTAATGTTGACGGTCAAATCAGGGCGATTGGCTGCGGAGATGTGAGACGTGTTTACGGTGCTCATCAGCAAGAGACGGCGATGGAAATTGCCAAGCTCGTTCTTTCGATGCAATCGAATAAGACCTGTATTATTGCCACCTCAACTACATATCACGATGCGCTTTCGATAGCCCCCTATGCCTATTCTTTCGGTGTGCCGATCATCACCTGCACCAACGGCGGCAATGTCATACCAGAGTTCTCTAAGAGCCTTTTGGCGGCCTCGGGGATGAGCAACGCTGTGATTGTCGGTGGAGAGAGGGCCGTTTCATCTTCCGCGGTTGGCCAGCTGAAATCCATTGGAATATCAACCGTCGAGCGATTGAGCGGGGCTACCGCATTCGAGACCAGTAACGAAATTGCAAAGTGGGAGCTTTCTCATGGCATGGAACTCAAGGCTCCTGGTGTGGCGATCGGCGACACGTATCACGATGCCCTGGCAGGAGCCGCTCTTTGTGGCGTGAACAATTCCGTCCTCGTCGTTGTTAACGATGGCAATAGGATTACCCTGACTGACTTCATTTCCTCTCATCGTCAGGATATTTCCGGTGGCTACGTTTTCGGTGGCCCTGCAGCCATATCGGACAGCGTGTATCGCACCCTTGAGCACTGCTGGGCAAATGGATACTCGGCTGATTATGCGACTGACGAGGAGGCACCGTATCGCGCCATTTACAACTATGAGTTCTACCGTTCAAAGTACCCGGACGTTGCCGCGGCCTTTGGAAACAACCGTGCTGCCACTCTGAATCATTTCTTGAACACCGGCCGTCGTGAGCGCCGCCAGGGCTGTGCTGGTTTTGACGTGCGCTCCTATTACAACCAGTATGAGGATCTGCGTCGTTCATACGGTGTAAATTGGCCTTCGTATTACGAGCATTACCGTTTGCATGGCCAGAGTGAGGGTCGCGCGGGGACGGGCTGCACGTCCCTGAACGGCTGGCAGTTCCATAATGTGCCATGGCAGGGCCAGCCAAATGGCTACTATTGCGGCCCCACCTCGGGAACGATGATCCTCGCTTCCGCCGGTGCGAGCTGGTCGGCATCCGGCTCTCCGCTCAATGTTTGGAACCTTGCCAAGCACATGCGAACGGACAATTACGGTTTTACGAGTTTTCACGATCGCATGTTCCAAGCGGGTATGAACAGCTGGCTTGGTCGCAATGCGTATACGACCATCCATGCTCCGTCGTATGATCAGGCTCGCGATGCCGTTCTCCGCTCCTACGATCGTGGTCTTGCCGCTGCTGTGGATGCGCAGGAACGTCGTGGCGGCCCGCACTTCAACGGCCATAACAACGGGACCTTTTCTCACATCATGGTTGTCGATGGCTACAACAACACCAATGACCGCGTGGTCTTTGCCGACCCTGGTGCGCGTGTTCTCTGGGCTGGTGCCCAGGAAAAGTTCGAGTATCCGAGTCTGAATGCGTTTATCACGACGTATTGCCAAAACGAGATCATGGGAGACGGGCGCCAGCATATCGGCATGTTTGCTCCGCTCTAATCGCCTAAGGAGGGCTCGATGCACATCTCGAAAAAGCAAGGCGCGGGTATCGCGGTTGGTGTTCTTTTCGTTGTGGTTGTCGTCTCCTTTGTGATGCCACGGTTGTTTGGTGGCCGTGATGGTGGGACGGTCTCGCCCGATGAGAACATTGAGGTGTTTGATTCGCCTAGCGCGGATGTGGGAAGCGTCAATGACAACCTTCCTTTTCGAATTGTCGGGGTCGACAGCGTCGCGCCGGTGTATGAGATATCGGAGATTTCTCAAGAAGCCCCTCTTGATGTAGTGTGGTCGTTCGGAGGCGATTTCTCCCGCATTGGTTCATTTCCGCTTTCCAAGGACTCGGTTTTTGGGTCGTTTTCCAAGCGGCCCGACAATCTGTCCTCGTATAGACCTGCGTTCATCGGTCCCCAGGATGAGGATGCTATCGCGCCTCTGTCCAAGGACCCTTATTACGAGCCCCGTGATGGTTCGGGGACGGTCGATGGCGTCACCTGGTATTCCTCCACATTGAGCGATGCGTTCAACACGACGATCAACAACTGGCAGCTGGAGATTTGGGATCGGAAAAGCGATTCAAGTCGTGTTTTGGCGTCTGCTCAGGAGCTGAACGACACCGCTGAGACCCCTGCTCTTCCCGGCGAGGTGGTCCCGACGATGAACGGGGACAAGGTGTATTACGCGTCCAATGTTCGCAGGGGTGATGAATGGGCATCCTCGGTCTTGGAGTGCAACGTTGACGGGTCGGGTGCTTGCCGCGTGATCGCGTCCGGTAGTTTCCCGGCAGCGATCGCCGATGGTGTTCTGTATGCCACGGACTTCGTTGACGATGGGACTACGCGCGCCGGCTATTCCGCGGTTGCGCTCCACGACGGCTCCATTTCCAATGTATTGACGGTCGACTCTGCGGTTTCCGGGTGGTGCGTGTCCGGGATTTGGGCATCGGAGGGCCTGCGCGTGGTCTCGTTTTCGAATTCTGTCGAAAATCAGGGTTGCTACCTTGGGTTCTGGACAGCGGATTTTAAGGAGTGCATCACTTGGGTCCACACTTCGTCCCCCTCCGTTGTTGGCTCGGCGTCGTTGTCTGGGTTCGCGTGGGGTGCGGGTTCGCAGGAAGAGAACGCTCAGATGTACCTGCTCGATGTGAACCGACCTGGTGAGGCTTTGCTGTTGGGTGAGGCGCCGGGCTATTCGCGTCCTTCGATTTCGGCCGATGGGTCGACTGTGCTGGTTCCCGTTTACAACGGAATGGATGCCGTCAAATTTAACGTGGTGACGCTGTCCTAAGACTGTAGTTTATGCGCGGATGCGCGTCTTTAGCAGATGCAGTCTATACTGTTGTTCGTTAAATTGGCGTCTGCATAAGGAGCCTATCCCATGAAGGGCATCATCCTCGCCGGCGGGTCCGGCACCCGCCTGTACCCGCTGA